>Ga0123341_1004999_pt1 | contig 11740 bp, 18 predicted proteins | sample Turbeapinknodule_FD_89959 | JGI IMG/M metagenome (GOLD analysis project Ga0123341, IMG submission 89959) | Root nodule microbial communities of legume samples collected from Mexico - Turtle bean Mexico pink nodule | ecosystem: Host-associated > Plants > Roots > Nodule | place: Mexico: Nepantla... | reverse complement strand
CTCTAATTCTTATATAACACATCCTAAACATTTACCAACTACATCTACTTGTACAACTCAATACCACACTAGAAATAATAAACTCCTCACACACAATTTAAAATCTAATATTTAAAACATTACTATATATTCCAAAACAAAAAGTTCTACACAGAAGCAAACATCAATATATAAAAACCCAAACCACAACCACAACCACAACGCCACGATAAACACTTTACGTTTTCTTTAATTTTCCACCTTTCAAATTTCAATTCTTATAATTCATGATCCGTAATTTGATCTATGTTCTCCAATACTTAATTTTTTTTAAAGAAACTTGACCTTCTACTTTAAATCTCTTTTTAATTACGCATCTACAGATTTTTTAAACTAAAGTTTCTCTTAAATGGATCTCTATTAATATTATAAATTTTATTTTACATATATTAAAGAGAGTTTATACAGTCGCATAGTTTGTTTAACTAATTGAAGCAGACTTTTTAGCTGGAATATAAGTATACCTCTGATAGATTATATAAGAGTAAGAAAACTTCTCGAATGGATCTCTTCTCGTAAAAGATTATAATTTTTTTTCAAAATTGAACAGGTATAATATATCCTCTCACCTACTTTGCTCAACTATCTTATTATCCCTATAATACTTATAATTGTTTGTAAAAGATAAGTCGGTCATCAAAGTTAAATAACACTTTTTTTATAGAAAGTTTTTTTCTTAGTGTTTAGCTTAAGGTTGGATTGTATGTTGCTAATTTTATATTAAAAAGGAAATGCAACTTATTTAATAAGTGAATACAGGATATGTTAATCACTAAATAGAGGGATCTATCCAAATTTTTTTTAAAAAAAAAACTAAGTAAATTTTAAGAATTATGTAATATTAATTAATATAACAACTAAGTAAAATTTATAAAATATATGTGAACAAATTTAATTGGTCAATGAGGAGATTTAAGCATAACAATAATAATCATAAATCTAATAGTTTATACACGTTTAAGCTATAAACAAGGTGAATTTATATTTGATTTGCTATGTTACTAATGTATAAAGTGTAGTATTAGGGGGCGGTGGTAGTTGGGGCAAAGTTGGTGGCAGGTTTTCAGAAAGTATATTGGGTCTGCAATTGATTGAGGATGAGGTGGCATCAAACATGGCTCTTGATTTGCACACTGTGGATAATGGCTACATCTGAAAACAAGTAAAACAAAAAGAATTTGTGTTGCTGGCAAAGACACACCTACCTTGATAGGACAATGGGTGGAGCAAAATTGTGTTTACACCTGCTTTTTGTTCCTAAGTGGTGCAAGTGCAAGCTCCATTAATCAGAGGGTGGCGACAGGAGCAAACACTTTCTGAAGCATGTTGGGCTATAAAACCCCATCAGAGGAAAAGGGTGATGGCAGTGTGAAATAGAGAATCAGTTTAACTCAGAGAGAAAGAGAGATAATGGAGGGTGTTGTGAAGTTTGCATGCCTTGTTGGGTTTGTGGTGGTGGTGAGTATTGCAGGGGTGGATAGTGCTGGGGAATGTGGGAAATCGACTACCCCAGATAATGAGGCTTTTAAGCTTGCTCCATGTTCCTCAGCAGCACAAGATGAGAATGCTAGTGTTTCTCAAAGTTGCTGCGCACAGGTGAAGAAAATAGGGCAGAATCCTAGCTGCCTCTGTGCAGTTCTGCTATCTAACACAGCCAAAATGGCTGGAGTCAACCCTCAGATTGCTGTCACCATCCCCAAGCGTTGCAACCTCGCTAATCGCCCTGTTGGTTACAAGTGTGGACGTAAGTTTTATTCTCCCTTCTTTTTTATCAATCAACACACCACTCAAGTTATAATTATAATCATTACAATTCTCAATACAAGTAAAACTACACGTACTAAGTTATAACATCCAACACATGTCTCTGCAATAACACTTTATATGGCTAAAACCGATAGATGAAGAGACATTATGTACTGCAAAAAATGTTCTAAAATATATATGACTAGAAATAAGTATTAAAACGGGTTTCGAATAGTATACTGCTAATTAAGATTACTCTTCATTATTTTTGACGGATTATTTTATAACTAGCTACATCATACATGCATGCAAATTCTGATGTAAAATGGTAACTTTTGCAGCTTACACACTTCCTTAAAAGAGTGAAGGTTGTCACGGAAATGAAAGATGACAGGGCGTACATAGAGTATGGGTGTTAGCTGCTACAAAATTCCATGTTTGTTGTATTGTAACTTTGCAGTGAATAAGACGAAGCAGCTCACTGTATGAATAAAATATGTACTTTCGGTGTTTCCTTTCATGTGCCCATTTAACTCTTTTTTACATTATCCTTCTATATCTGTTTATGACTTGATGATAGATCCAGATATAATCTGTCATACCGATTTTTTTGGTCCAAAAACTGGTGATACAGAAAAAGTTTACGAGTTTAATTACTAAATACTTTGTTCTTCTGTAAGAAAATCATCGCTAGTATAATTTTTAAAACAGCTATTATAAAAATTAACAAATTTATCACATATAAATATAATATTTATGATTGCGTAAAATTATTCATGTACGAGTAGGTTTTATATATACACTTACTCAACACGTTATTCTTATATTTAACCAATCGCAATTTAATAACTAATTAAAATACAATTTTATTAAAATAATGAAAAAGATGAAAGAAGCACATTTTTTCTTACTCTCGAATTTACAAATGTTTATCATCCTTTCCTTACTGCGTCTCAACAAAATTCATCTCAAACTTATACTCATATATATTGAAATTATTTTTATTATTTCACTGAACCCCTTTAATAAATACTTTAGATCGGTTTTAAGACTTACCTTCTCTGTTTAATTCTAACATTTAATTATCGTATAAGTCTTTGTATATATATAGACACACACATTTTTACTCTTGTTGCTTAATTATTAGATTTTTTTCATATTTTATATGCTGCTGCTGTTGTTTCATACTTGGCTTGGCACTTTGCCATCTTTTGTTTGTGTGTGTGACCTGTGTATATAAAATCCAAACACATAAACACATTCAGCGTATCAAATATATGAAAACAGGAAAAGAGTTGTTAATATCAAAGTGGAACTACAAAATTTTATTTTCTAATTTTGAGACACGAGTTATACAAGAAAATACAAGTAAAAAATAAAAATAAAATTTATCATTTTATCTTGTGGTTATAGGAGAGGGATGAGAGGCCGTGAGAGAGGTCATGATAGAGCTTCGAGGGACGTAATCTTTAGGAGGGAGGAGAGCCAGAGGAGATTCGTAGGCAGCAAGCAACGTCATTCCTCGAGTAACATATGCACTTTCTTTTTTTCTAATTTTTCGGATAGTCATGGGGAGCTCGATATGCTCAATATCTTCTAGAAGTGGACAAAGGTGAAAGAAGTGTTCATCTCACGAAGGTTTAACAGGTGGGGTAGAAGGTTTGATTTTGTGCGATTCCTTGAGGTGGCGAATGTGGTAAGGCTAGAGAAGGAGCTAAACCAAATATGTATAGGTAATATGAAGCTTTACGTTAATATTCCTAGATATAGAAGGAATGTTGGTTAGGAAGCTCTTGGTCCTATAGGCAAGAAGAAAACCTCGTCCTGCTCCTATCTTAAACAGAGTGGAGGAGGGGTAGAAGAGAAAGGAGGTTTGGAAGTGTAATACAAGAAAGCGATCCTCTGCAGAGGTTGTGAGAAGCTCCCCAAAGGAGAAGTGGAAAGGACCCGTAGTTGAGACGAAGCAGCAAGTTCTACCATGGATGGTCAATAGCATGGTTGGTCATATGTATCCTAATCTTACCTTTAACAACTGTGTGAAGAGTTTATTATGGGAGGGATGAGTATGGTTAGAGTGAGATACTTGGGAGACAACTTGGCCCTGTTAACTCCAATGGAAGGAGATTGAATGGAGGAGTTAATTAGGATCAATAAAGAATGGTTTGATAGCTTTTTTGAGATTATAAATCCCTGGTCAGAATCCTTTGTAGCTGGTCATAAAATAGTATGTGCTAGATGTTATGGTTTACCCATCTCTTTATGGAGTAAGGATTGCTTCTCTAAAGTGGTTGGAGATGTGGCTTCTTTAGTAGTTATTGATGAAACCACAGAGGCATGGGATAATCTCAAATATGCAAGAATTTAAGTGAGGCTTCGTAAGTCCGATAGTGCAAGAATCTCTAAGTATTATCGAATTAATGATCAGGTTTACCATATTTCCTTAGAAGTGGAAATCCCTGGGCAAAGAGGTAATCCATGCAAATTTTTATACCAAAACTATGCTTCCTCTGATAGTATATCATCAAAGGATTATGTTGTTGAAGAAACACTGCTCTAGGTGAAATTAGCGATGACAGAGATGGTAATCACGGAGGGATGCGATGGAGGGACGAAGATCACAAAAGGGATACCCAAGAACATTTAATGAAAGCGACAAAAGGGGGGCTATGGGAGGAATGTTTGTCTGTGCATGGTAAGGATGAGCAGAAGAAAGTTGGGCTTCCTTGTAATAAAGAGGATATACGTGTGTAGGCCACCTCTGCTGGTGTGGCAACTTTCCCTGTCCAACGAAAAGTCAACTTTGTGTGCTTGACAATCCAAATGGCTTTGAATAACCTAATTGAACCTATTGAGTCCTCTTTTGACAATGCAGCTAGGCCCAATGCGGGTGAGGCCCATTTGCGAAATAAGGAAGCCCAGACCAAATCGTGTGACATGGGGGGGTATCATTTGTGGCAGTGAAGGAGGTTAGATGCAGGAGTTCATAGTGCGAAGGAACACCGATGTCATGAAGGAGAATCCCAGGAAATGCATGAACCTTTGAAAACTCAATTGGAGTGGGAGACGAAGCGACACCTAGAGTCGCCTATTTTGGGCGGAGGTCGGGAAACCTTTATATCTCATACAATTGAAGAGAGCCCACAAACCAATCTCATCAATTGCGGATTTGGCGACGAAGATGTTGGAAGGGTTGGAGCAGAATTGGATTTAGGGTTTAAGCTGCATGGGGGTTGTGGAACGTGCATGGAGGACAATCTCATTGCCCCAGTGCGGGTATGTAATTTGCGAGCATTGTGGGAATTGGGGAAGTCAAGCAAGCGTCCGAGGTGAAGATGAAAAGGGGGAGTTGGGTCCTTGCACTATGGAAATAACTTGTCATCAAGGGTAAGTATAAACTCGAATGTTATCTCTGATGGTGACATTTCTAAGTGTAATAACAGGCTATGGGTGGGAACTTAGACGACTCATTTGAAATATGGGAGTTTGGTAAACATTTAAGGATGTCTAGTTCTGTGGATGAGGTGAAGGTAGTCAAGGAGTTTGAATGTATGGAGGAAAGGGATAAGTAGACTATGAAGCAGTTTGAGGAGGGAGACTACCAAGGGTGCCTATGATTATTGTCAGTCTTAATATAAGAGGGTTGGGAGGGGGGAGGGTATTAAAGCAAATTATATTAGGAAAATTATTGTAAAGGAGGGCGTGGACTTATTATGTCTACAAGAGGTAAAAACATTTATCCTTTTTTATGACAAATATTTTTCATTGTGGGGAGATAGTAATGTTGGATGGCTACATAATGAAGGTGAAAGTGGTGCAGGGTTTACGTTAACTATGTGGCACAGAGAAGCTTTCTGCTATGATAGTCATATGGTGGGAAAGGGTTACATATCAATCTTTGGCGAGCATATTAAGTCTAAGTCTAAATGTGTTGTAATAAACGTGTATGCAACATGCAACTTGAATGAAAAAGTTGTGCTTTGGGAAAATTTGTTGAGCGTTAAAAATGCACATCTGAATCTAGCTTGGTGTTCAATGAAGTCAGAAATGAAAATGAAAGGAAAGGTGTTAGGGGTAGCCAAAAGAAGGAAATTAGTGGTTTTAATAGCTTCATTGAGAAGAACAATCTGGTATAGCTACCAACAGTCGGTAACAAGTTCACTAGGTACAAAGCAAATGGTTCAGTAAAGAGCAGGCTAGATAAAGTGCTTGTTTCTAATTAGTGGTTCCTAGAGTGGCCCATGTGCAAACAATATATCCAACAAAGAGTGGTTTCGGACCACTGTGCTATACTGGTGAAATCTTTGGTCAAAGACTGGGGCTTAAAGCCTTTAAGGACTATCGATGCATGGTGTATGGAGCTTGGATTCAAGGAGTTGGTGCAGGATAAATGGAGTTCGTATTGTGTATAGGGGGATAGTATTTCCAAACTCAAAGAAAAACTAAAGATCCTGAAGGCAAATCTTAAAGTGTGGAATCAGGATGTGTTTGGTTGCTTGGATACAAACAAGAAAAGGATCCTGAAGGAAATTGAGGATCTTGACATCAAAGATGACAATAATCTTCTCGATGATAATGCTAAATTGAGAAGATTGGATCTCATTAGCCAATTGAAGATGATTGATAAAAATATTGAGTCTCTTTGTAGACAAAAAGCTAGAGCGGAGTGGTTTAGGCATGGATACTCAAATTCTAAGTATTACTATTCAATAATTAGATAGATAAGACTTAGAAATGAGGTCAAAGGAGTCGAGGTAGGAAATCAATGGTGTGAAGATCCTGAAGTTGTTCACAGGGAAGCCATAAAACTATTTGAAGATTGATTTCAGGATGTTGAGTTTAAGACTCTGTCGGAGGAGGATAGTTCAAGCCTGATCTCGATTTTCTCTGAGGAAGAAATAAGGGAAGCAGTTTGGCAGTGTGAAGGCTCAAAAAGCCTTGGATCGAATGGATTCAACTTCACTTTTATCAAAAATAGTTGGGGTACTCTTAAGTAGGATGTAGTTGATGTCGTGATTCATTTTTAGGATACGAGGTGCATTCCGAAGGATGTAATGCTTCCTTTATAGCCTTAGTACCTAAAGTAAGAGATCCCTCTAAGCTTGATCAATACAAACCAATATCACTCGTGGGAGCTATCTATAAGATCATTACTGAGGTTCTATCTTGCCGTATTAAGAGAGTTTTGCCTATGATTATTGATGATAATCAATCGACCTTTCTAAAGGGTAGAGGAATGCTAGATAGTGTCTTTGTGGCCAATGAGGCTGTTGAGGAATTTATGAGGTACAGGAGGAGTGGCTTGTGCCTGAAGGTGGACTATGAAAAGGCTTACGACTTGGTAAGGTGAGACTTTCTTCTTCATATGTTACAAAATTGGCTTTCACAGTAGATGGATTAAGTGAGTCAAAAGGTGCTTGGAGTCTGCTTCGGTGTCAGTTTTGGTCAATGGAAGTCCCACTTCAGAATTTAAACCCACTAGAGGGTTGAGATAGAGAGATTCTCTAACCCCATTTCTTTTTCTTATTATTGTTGAAAGGTTGGCTGGGCTAGTAAGGCAAGCGCTCAAGATGAACTTACTTAAAAGGTTTGAAGGTAGGAAGGGATGAGGTTGAAGCTTGCGTGCTACAATTTGCTGACGATACCTTGTTTATGTGTGAAGACTCTTATAATAGTGTGTTTGCCATCAAAGCAATCCTGAGGTGTTATGAGATTGCATCAAGGCTGAAAATCAACTTCCATAAATCAAAGTTGGTTGGTATAAATGTTGAAAGTAGCTCCATAGAAGTTTATGCAAAAACTTTAAATTGTACTTTGATGAGGGTACCTTTTAAGTATTTGGGTATAGAAGTAGGAGGAAACCCAAGAAAGAAGCAGTTTTGGGAGCCAATTCTAAATAAGTTACGCGACAAGCTATGTGTTTGGAAATGGAGATTTTTGTCGTTGGCGGGAAGGATTTGCTTAATTAAATCGGTATCCTCTTTTCTACTTATCCTTTTTTAAAGCTTTGACTGCGGTTTATAACAATATTATTAGCATCCAGAAGAGATTCCTTTGGACATGGGGAAGGGATAACATATCTATTTATTGAGTTAGTTGGGAGAATGTTTGCAAATCTATGGAGGAAGGTGGGTTGGGTATTAAAAATATAAGATTGTTCAATAGTGCTCTACTAGCAAAATGGAAATGGCAGTTAATGAGTGATGAAAAAGGAAAGTGTAAAGACAACTTAGTTTCAAAATATGGATTGGAACCAGGCTGACGGCATATCCAGGTGAATCTTTAGTCTTGGTGGTGGCGAGATCTAACCAAAGTCTGCGGTGAGGGGAAGAAATCAAGGTGGTTCTAAGAAGCTTTACAATGGAGAATTGGTTCTGGGGATAGAGCTAGACTTTGGGAGGATAGGTGGTAAGGTAGAGATAATCTCATGTCTTTGTATCCCATGTTGTATTCAATATCCTTGGATCAAGAGGAGACTGTGGGAGAGGTAGGGGTGTGGGATGACTTAGGGTGGAGCTGGCGTCTAAGGTGGAGGAGAACCAGGTTCGAATGGGAAGCTTTGCAAGAAGAAGATTTTTTTAGGAAAATATCTACGAGCATCATTAGTAGGGAGATAAAAGACAACCATATTTGGGGAGGTGATATCACGGGAGAGTTTTTTTATTAAATCTGCTTATGAATGTCTAGCAAACCAAGACTCTAGTCTCCCTGTTGGCATCTTAAAACAATTTTAGCAAGCTAAAGCTTTTCCCAATGCTCTATCTATAGTCTTGAGGGTTCTCTTGAATAAAATGCCTACTCGAAGTAGTCTAATCAGGAGAGGAGTGGTAGTTGGTTCAACCATATGTGAGATGTGCCAAGGCTCGAAAGAGACGACTCAACACTTGTTCTTAGAATGTAGTGTTGCATAAAGGGTATGGTCTTTGTGTTTTAGATGGTTAGGATTCATGTTCGTTCAGAATAAGGACTTAAAGAATCACTTCGAAAACTTCCATTTGGTTCATATGAGTGCTAAGAAAAAATTGATGTTGCATATAAATTTTGCTTTCACAACACCCGTGTAGAGAGAACAGATAATCTTAAAGTGCTAAAATGGAAGGAATTATGTGAGTAAAGACAATATAATATCATTTACATGTATCAAAAGAGAATGTTTCACATTTAAACAGAAATCAAAATGCTTACAAATGAACATCAAAAGTTGATTTTGTAATTGGGTAAAAAGTAATTATAAGTACTTTTATTTACTCAATAGGTAATGTGTTGGTGAAACAAAGAGTTTCATACCTAACTTAATTTTTTTAGATAAGAAATAAATCATAAAGAAAAAAAAAACCAATCAGATGATAAATTGAAAAGATATTTGCAACTAAAGTAATCAACAACCTTATAGTATCACGTATAGCCACAAGAGTAAACATATTAAAATACCCTTAAACCCCTAGTAATAATGAGGTTTACAGAACCCATGGTAATAACGGGGGTTTACAGAACCTCTGGTGATAACAGGGGTTTACAGAACCCCTAGTAATAATGGGGGTTTACAGAACCGTCGGTAAAATTTGAACTTTCAAGGGTTACTTAAAACCCCCGGTAAAATTTGAACTTCCAGAGGTTACTTAAAGCCGTCGTAATCCGTTAACAATGTTGCATCTTCCAGGGGAAAAACAAACCGCGGGTAATTAACGGGAGTTAAAACCACCATAAACGTTAAAATTACTTTTTCTTGTAGTGATAAAAACTAATATAACTTAAATATATTATGGGTTTGGATAGAAAAATGTATAATTGTAAAAAAGTGTAAATATAGACTAAATTCAAATTGTTTTACTTTTGTACTTGTACAAACAGAGTGTGCATAGATAGTACTTGAAACTGGTTGTGTAATTGTTGACGTGTTGGTGGTTAGGTCATTTCTATACTCCTCCCTCCAAGTCTCATTCTTTAAGTGTTGATGTTTGGTCGGGATTGACCTGAAAAAGATACACTGACAATCAAGTAAGTATTCGGTGTACAAAGTGTATATTAAGAACTGATTAAAAACGTACCTTATACCTCTGTAAAAAGTTTATTTATAGTGTTTAGTTTAGTCATGAGCTATCGATTGTAATGGGTCAAATCTATCGTATATCAGTGTTAGCTTTATTCTGGGAGGTTTCCTGATTTCTTACAGTATTACTTAGATTTGGTGGGATATGTCTTGTATTTTCAGAGAGTTCTCTTAACTTCCTTAACTATTATTTATTATAACTGATTTAAATGTGTTTTCAATCGGTCGGTCGATTACTGAAGCCTAGTAACATAGCTCGTTTAGTACTGGTATAATTTTTTAAATATTTTTGTTTTGATATATTAATTTAAATTTTTTAAATTAATTTTTCTTATTTAGATAGAGCAGTTTAATTACTTATAATAAATACAATTAAAAATATAGTCCATGGTATTTTGAATGTTATTTTTCTATCAGAAGAACATAAGATTTTGCTCATTAAAATTGATACGAATTTTTCTCAATTGACATCAGCAACTATTATTTTCAATTCATATTATCCATAATTATTTCAGCAACTACAATTAACATTTATAAAAAAATAATATCAAGTGTGAGAGTTTGGAAACTAATTTTGATTGTGAGAGTTTGAAAAGTAATTTGGATTGGTGATTTGGAAATATAGAAATAAAGTAATTTTTAAAAGAAATAGTAACGGTATTGGAAGTGTTTGGTTTGATTCAACTTAATATCTTATATTAAGTTTCAATAACGACTTTGTAGTTATTCGGTATTGAAATTCCTAAACCATGGCAAAAATATGTTAGTTATATGACCATGGCAAAAATATGTTAGTTATATAGTGAAATTATTCTCAAACATGGTTATGGTACTTCCAAATCCTACCTAATCAAGAAATATATATTAGGAATAAGCATGACCTAGAACGAGTTCAAATCGTCCCAATTCAACTTTATCTTAATATTTTCTTTAACCCTTTTACATTAAAAATAAAAAGTATTTAATAAAAAATAACATTTATTTATATAAATTTGTTGATTTTAAAATATATTTAATTTTATATTTATTTTATTGTATAGTTGAATTAAATTGATATATCATGTTATAAAGTTAGTTGATCCAATTTGATAGCACTTATTAAGTGTTCATCTTAATATTGGACCAAAAACTACAGAGACACAAAAATCTTAAAGACGAGGAGAGAGAAGGAGTGGTAGATGTGGTGTCCCACATGGATGCAAAAAATATTATAGAAGTGTTGCAACATGTTACTACATAAATAAGCTTCCAAGGTGGTGGACCGTGCACTCTGTTAAGGGGTGTTTAAACTTGTAGCACTGCGTGGCATTTTCTTGGCTTCCCTATCATTCTTTTCACTACTACTTTATTATTCCCAGTACGGCAACATCTATTTATTACCCATCAATCTGCACCAACAATAACCAAGAATCTATCACCTTCCCAACACCATCACTGAATCATGTGAATAAAGGAAAAACAGATGAGTGGCATGGTTTGATGATCGTGATTTCTCACCTTCAAAACTTTGAAAACTATTTGGCGTGCTAATTAGAATCACAATAATGCTCTAAACACTCCCTTCATACTTTAGGATAGCCAAATCCTCCTTTACATGATGAAGTGTCACATCTTCCCTCTATCTAACATGAAATGTTACATTTTGGAAGGGTGGAAAATTTTATGTAAAAAATAATCCATGAATCAAAACTTTACCAAGAGATACTGTTAGCAAGGATAAAAAAGCATGCAAAGCTTGGTCAGAAAAAGAAGATATAATGAAAACAAAAAATTAGAAGGGTAAGCAATAAAAGGGACTTCCCTCACATGGTAAATTAGTGATATCAGCTTCATAAGAGCAGGCAGATGATATATATATATATATATATATATATATATATATATATATATATATATATATATGTGTGT
>Ga0123341_1004997_pt1 | contig 11742 bp, 8 predicted proteins | sample Turbeapinknodule_FD_89959 | JGI IMG/M metagenome (GOLD analysis project Ga0123341, IMG submission 89959) | Root nodule microbial communities of legume samples collected from Mexico - Turtle bean Mexico pink nodule | ecosystem: Host-associated > Plants > Roots > Nodule | place: Mexico: Nepantla... | reverse complement strand
GTTTTTTTTCCTCTTTCTTCTTTCTCTCTCCTTCTCTCCCTTCTCTCTTCTCTCTTCATTTTTCATTCCATACCTCATCTACTTTAAAATCTGATCGTACTATGTTTTGGCTGAGGAGTAAAGGAACATTTCTATCCGATCAGATTTTCAAATAGAGAAAGTTCATTTTTGCTTTAAAGATCCTTTATTCTCTGTTTTTCTTAGAATTTAGTCATCAATCTTAGTGTGGTTAGTTGAGAATAGTAATCCTCTCAACTTATTCTACTATATACTGAATTTTTGTTCTGTTTGGATAACTTGCATTAGGCCCTTGAATCTTGAAGCTTATCCACACTAGGAAAATAAAATTCTAGAGGTTGCTTGGAAAGCAAGCAATTATGGTAAGGGAGCTAATTTTAATTTTTAAGAGCACTCTAGGCTAGAAGGTCTGGATGTGGAGGGGACGTGGTCTCAATATTCAATTTCTCTTGCAGGGATGTTGTGTGTTTATATATTGTGTTGTTTGTTTATATATTATTTATACATGTAAAAATATTAGATTTTGATGGTTTAGTATTTAAATGTTGTTTTTTTTTATGTTAAATAGACTTTTGAATGTTATGGATCACATTTTGATTGATATTGTATGATGAAAATGGTATGGAATTGAATTCATACATTTGAGATAATGTATGGACTAATGTTTGTTGTGTATTAAGTGTTGATGCTTATGTGGTAACAGAGATCTCCGAATTTCACTGATTATGTAAGTCACATAGACTAAGATATCAGGTGGTGAGAAGCTGATGGGAGAGTTCATGCACACCGTGACATGTGAGATGCACGCCTTGGGTTGTATTGAACTTACCCTGATATTTTCTCTTGGATTCGCGTGTAATCTTTGGATGAAATGTTAGTTTCTGGTAAGGCTTACTTAATACGGGTCTTCCGAGAGGCGTTATTTGTTGAATATTCTGGATGTGTAGATTCATGTGAGATCTATGTGATTGTTTTATGTTGGGGTTTTAAGAAGATCGAATAATTGAGAAAATGATTATGTAATTTGGTTTTCTCTTTTTGATTTAATTGTGTATATTATAGAATTTTATTTTCACTAGCTTACCCTTGCTTTTCTTCTTGTGTTTGAACTGCAATAATTGTACTACGTACACGAGCAGATGATCATACAGGTGTTGGGGTGTCTGGAGAGCTTTAGGGTGTTGATTTGAAACTTGTATTGTAAATAAATGTATTTCTATAAGTCCTAATCATGTATTAATTATTTTTTTTAAATACTTTAAGCTTATATAGAAATATGTAGAACATGTATTGTAATAATTAGATGTATTTTTGAGATGTTACCTGAACAATATAATTTATAATGATATCTTTATGAACAACGATATAGAATATTTTTAAAATATTTTTTAGCCGTTTTTAAAAAACCTGTCTACAAATAGTGCCATTTATTAGGATATATAAGTGTTGTATGCAAAGGGTGTGCATATAGTCTAGTATTATTTTAGAATTTGAATTTAAGTTTATCTCAATTGATTTTTAAGATAAGAATATTTTTCCTAGGTTAAGATTATATGATGATTCATATGAGAAGTTTTAACCATTAACTTTATTTTTCCTAGTTGCAAGAGATACTCTAAATGCCACCATGCATTGGAGAGCTTTAGATGGTACAATTGAGAAGCCCACTTGGGTACGGGTGGTGGTCTAGTTTTGTTTGATGTTAATGGATTGTTGTGTAAAAATTAGGCTGAAGGGCACAACTAGGTAGGGTAGCTGTAAAAAAGGGTAGAGGGTAACCCTAAGCTAATATAGCCTTTAATAATATTAACATGGTTCAACACCCAAAAGTAAAAAAATAAAAAAAAAGTTTGTGCCTTTATATTCCACTTACCATCCTAGTCATTTCAAAACTCAATTAAAACTTGAAAGCACATGTCAACTCTCTTAAATGTGATAATGTCAAGGGTATAGTGTCACGATAATGACCCTAACAATTACTATATTTGTTAATCAAAATAGGAAAATTAAAATCTTTGTATGTACAATGTACTATAGACACAAAGCACCGAAAATGAGAGATCATTAGTCAAATGAAAAGTTCCATTTTGCTTTCCATTTTATATTACAAGATAAAGAGTTATATCAGTGCAAATATTTCCTCTACTTCACCATCAAACAGATTAACAAAAGGTAAAATACCTTCAATATCAGCCTTTTTCTGTTCTTTTGTGGTGAAAAAGGAACCAACAAGCCAAAGAATAGATGGTCTTAATTTCATGCAAGAGATTAGGGAGACATTTTCAAAATATGCATAAAAAAATATTAACTAAAGAAAAGCAACTAATAGGATTTATATTTATGTTTATATATATACAATGAACCTTACTTTATTTTGCTGACCATGTAGCCAACAATGATAAAGATGGGAAGCAATTATATCTGCAACAATTAACTTGATGATTTAAACTAAGCGAAGTATGATGTAAACTAAACGATGACCACTGATAGGACATGAAGTCACAGCAATAATTAGGCACTAGATGATTGATAGAAATGAAAACATGAGGGTAACTTGTATTTTGAGGCTATGTATGCATGTGTGTTTGAAAGGTGCCACTAGTTAATATAACCAATGATATATAGTTTTACTTAATCAAATTCAATGTCTAAATTTTTAGTGATTAATAACAACTAATATGCCACCCTTAATCAGATTGAACACAGTAAATAATTTTTGTTCTGTCAGAGTCTTGACTTCAAACTCGTACTATAATAGTATAGTTAATGTTTTGAGAAGATCTATTGATAGATTGTTATGTGAACTATGATAAATAGTTTTCTATAAGAATTGAGTTTTATATACTCTACTTATTTGATTTTATTTTTCTTTTGATAAAAAAAAACTAACATATGTTATATAAACTTTTAAAAAGGAAAAGCAATATTTTGGAATGCGAAATTTTCTCCTAATGATATTAACAAAATTATTGAACATGAGTGTAAATTAAAATATAATTATTTTTGTTTATACAATTATATTAAATTAATTTTTAGATACATATTAAGTTAAATAGTCCGAGAACGAGTATATTATTCATAATGATATTATTGTGCCATAGAATTCATGTAAAATAATTAAAGAAAAATTGGTGATGGATGAGAGATAGCTATATAGTAATTGTTTGCTAACAATTCACATGGCAAATGTAACCTTGTTCTCCATGTACCACTATCATAATTGCATGTGTGGCAACCATATTTCTTTAACTTGTTGAAGAGGTTCAAAGATGAAAAATTATTCTTGTTTGTTATTCAACCCAATTATGTATATGTAAATAGTTAAACTTATTTTTTTTTATGTGATGATGTGAGTTTAGTTAAGATGTTAAGTTTTATAGTAATACTTATTATATTATAAAAAAAAATAGATTGAATATATATCATTTTAATTAATGAATAAGGATTAATGAATTTACTAAATTTTATGAATTTCTATTATAAAAATTGGAATTACTTTATTAAATCATTTTCATGTTGAAAGGCTTGTCCTCAAATATTGTTTGTAACCTTGAGAGCGCATTTCTTACTACTGTATAACATTGATAACGTCATTACCATTGGGATGTCGAATATGCAGATGTAGTTTTCAATACCTTTCAAGTGTTCCCATGTGTTCCTTCAAATCTCAATTATTTCTTCAGGATTAATACTTTTAGCGTGATCGAAATATATAGATTAGAAAATAAAGTACACTAAGCTATTCATTAAAAGATTCAATCATTGATATTTTACTCAATTTCAAACTTCATTATCTATATATCTCTTTTATTTATTTATATATATAATTATAATTATTTATTATTAATTACTAGTACAAAAGAAGATTTTGGGTTGGTTTTTTAAGTTTAAATAACATCTCATAAAATTTTGATGTAAATGCAAAAGAAGTAAAAAAACAAAGTGCATTTATGTCTGAGCTATAATTGGTGTAAAAAGTTATTTTTACATTAGATTAAAACAACAATCATAAAACGACCGACACATATAGACTTCATAACAAGTGAGTTTTAGTGTAATTTTTATGTTAGATGTAATCAAATCTAACCTAAATTTACATAAAATATTATTAAATTTGACGTTAATTTATGTTGATTATGGACATATTGAAATAAAAGTTTGTAATTTTTTTAATTTGGTTTGTTTTGCTTAAATCCAAAACCTATAATACAAAACACACAAGAGACACTAGTACAAAATATAAAAATAACGACCCTACATTTAAGGTGTTTTTACGTTAAAACATTCTCATTCAAAACGCGGTGACATTTATGAAATTAACTTCATTTAAGAGGGCGGCTATTTGTTATAGCCGCATTCTTAAACAAAGCGCTTTGTTTTAAGAATGCGGCTATTAGGTAAAGTCGTTGTACCGACCAGTCTTTGGACGTCGTTGACTTCTAGTAGGCGTGGGGCCACTTAAGCTGGGTCTCACGTGCGGCATGGGTCAGTGTCTTGCAGACGGCACGCCCAAGATGTCGAGGAGTGGTCAGGCGTCGGTCACGTAAGGTGGGTCCCACAAGCGGTATGTCCAGAGTGCCTCGCAAACGGTACGCCCAGACGGTCAAGGAGTGGTCAGACATCAGTCCTCAGAATGCGCTAACATGTCCTCGGACGTCGGCGAGTCAAACAAGAGTACTAGGCCACGAGAGGTGAATCCCAGACCACACACCAGTTACCAGTAGGAAGAAGCCTAGATCACGAAGGTCCGTGCGTGTGGTGTGGGCGACGCGTTCAGGCGTAACACAAGTAAAGAGCCCTTGGAAGAGCGAAGACCTATCAGGGTTACGTTCTAGGGGTAAGTTGCATGCATGGCACGTGAACAGCTAGGACACTCCCCGGACGGATGGCCCCAGAGATTAGGTGCACAAGTTGGTACCAAGACGGTCATCCAGTCAGAGATTGCACTCCAGTAAGGGAGCCTTACGCGCTAGATTGCCCTAAGAGTGGTGATAGCGACGCTAAGGCACACCCTCAGTAACCCTAATTGTAGCTAGCGGAAACGCTAGAGTATATAAAGGATAGTATCAAACCTAATAAGGTACGCAATTTTTACGCAACTCTTAGGCAAATACACACACAGACTCATAGGCTTTTACAGCTAAGTGTTTTGGTGTTTCCTAGCCCTAAGATTGACTTAAGCATCGGAGTGCAAACGGCCTCTAGGACGCCCTTTGTCTTTGCAATTTCAGGTGTCGCGATCGAGAGGAAGCACGAACGAAGGCAGAGAGAATTGGGCTTGCGATCGACGTAGACGTACGAACGCAATCGAGTCAACCGACAGGAACAACCGCATTCTTAAATAAAGCACTTTGTTAAAGATTGTGGCATTACCTAATAGCCTTATTCTTAAAATAAAGCGCTTTGCTTAAGAATGCGGCTTTACCTAATAGCCGCATTCTTAAAACATTTTTTACCCTAACACTAAAACGCGTCACTTTTGCTTTCATACTTTCTTCTTTGGCACTTTCGTTCTCTTCTGCTCTGGTGCTTCCTCTCATCTTCCTCGAGCCTGCATTTGTCTTCTTTGTGGCATTGGTAAGTTCATTTCGACCTCTCTACTTCTTCTTCACCATTGGTTTTTGTATTTTTCTCGTTTCTCTTATGTGTTTCTTTTCTGCCATTGCTTGAAGCTCACTATTTCATTTCCTCGCTAGTGTTTGGGTGTTTATTGTGCCCTAACTTCAACGTCGATGGTGTCGCTTCTGCTGCCGTCGCCGCTGCTGTTGTCGCATCGCTTTTCACCACCACGACTGCATTCACGCACAAGGTTGGTGGTGTTTTAAATTTTTATTTTTTTTAATGTTACTAATTTGTTTATTTATTATAATTTGTATTTTTTTAAATTTATATTGTTTTTTTTTAGGTTAGAATAGAATTATTAAATTATTAGATGGTAGATAGGTTTATATTATTTAATATTTATAATTAATTTAATGATTTTTAATTTGTGTATTTAGTATTTATTATAATTTCTATTTATTATTAATTTATATTATGTTAGTTGTTAGGTTATAATAGAACTATCGTGTTGGTATTGAGTTCGAGGATGTTCGACCCTCGACAATTGATACGTGTTGGTATTGAGTCCGGGGGTGTTCGACCCTCGGCAAACATGAGATATAACACTCATTAGTAAACACATGAATGACTATTACAAAATATAATGGATCGAAATTGGATTAATTTTGTTCGCATAAGTGATGAGTACGAAAGAGGAGTATAAGAATTTATACAATTTGCGCAATGTAACGCGAATAATGGTGGTCATGATGGAGCAAAGATTAGGTGTTTGTGCATTAACTGTTTGAATGGAAGGATACTGGATGTTAAGAAATTCAGGGAGTACCTTCTATGTGATGGGTTTTTTCAATCTTATACAACTTGGACATGGCATGGTGAATTATTAAATTTACCACGTGTTTCCGTAACTGAAGAATATGTGGGGTCCACCATGGATGTTGCAGTACATTATGAAGTAGATGATGATCGATTGGAGGGCATGATTCGTGATATGGGAGTTGAGTCTTTTGTAGAAGCACATGGATATGGAAGTATGTGAAGCGATGCAGAGACTCCATTGTATCCTGGATCAACTAACTTCACACGGTTTTCGGCGGTGTTAAGATTGATCTATTTGAAGGCAATAAATGGATAGACTGATAAAAGCTTCACGGAATTGCTTCAGTTGTTGAAGGATATGCTTCCAGAGGGAAATAATCTACCTAATCGTAATTATGAGGGCAAAAAGATTCTTTGTCCAATGGGTATGGAGTATAAAAATATACATGCATGTCCTAATGATTGTATATTATACAGGAAAGATTTTGAATTGTTGAAAAGTTGTCAGAGGTGTGGGTTATCACGTTATAAGTTGAAACTAAAACATGATGATACTACTGAAGAGATAGAAAAGCATGGACCCCCAATGAGGGTTATGTGGTATTTTCCCATCATTCCAAGGATGAAGCGTTTGTTTGCAAACCCAAACGATGCTAAGAATCTTAGATGGCATGCAGATGAGAGGAAATGTGATGGCATGTACCGATATCCAGATGACTCTATTCATTGGAAGAAATTTGATGATGAGTTTGGTAAAGAATCAAGAAATATTCGACTTTAGCTACAGACGGAATGAATCTGTTTGGTAATATGAGTACGAATCACAGCTCGTGACCTGTTTTACTAGTTATTTACAACTTACCTCCTGGATTGTGCATGAAGCGAAAATACATGATGTTGTCTGTGATGATATCCGGTCTGAAACATTTAGGAAATGACATAGATGTTTATCTAAGTCCCCTATTTGAAGATTTGAAGTTAATGTGGGATCAGGGTGTTGAGGTTTACGGAAAGGTAGGTCGGGGCTAGAGCTTATCGTCAAGGTCAATCGACGAGGAAGTCAACCGAAAAGAACAATTATAATGTCAACAAACATAAATGAAAATACGACTTACATGGCGCAAACTTGTATGAGTGAAATGTTTAACATGGAGGTTCCCTTAATAATCTCTAATAGCTCTGGTAGGAAAATATATAGAGGAAAAACATAAGTGTCAACTCCAAAAACTCGATTATCCCATTGTACTTGCAAGGATTTCCTCCTCAACATTTGTAATATGATCATAAGCTCGAATATGGGATCATCCTCAACTTCTACCATGTAGTTGTCATCATCATCATTATTAACAAGTTCTTTACTAACTTGTTTGTCACGATGAATAAAGTGGATAATCTTAAAGTTGCTGACAATCTTGTAAAGTTACTACATCATATATACAATTTTTTCTCAAAATCAAACTTCAAAGAATCATACACATGTTTTCTTCGAAAATGTTCTTCACTGATATCACGTATCATCTCCTCTAAATGATCGTTCATCTCTTCTTCAAAATTGTTTACATGGTTAAAATGTCTAATAATAGGTACCAAAGATAAATAGGTAACCACGTGTCTCTCCAAGTTCATGACACATCTGATTTACAATGAACACATAGACAATAATAGATCCCATTGATAGGTTTACAATTTTAGCAAGCAAATTGTAATAACTAATTAACTCCATTTCATATTGTTCAGTAAACGTCACACATTCATCCAACTTCGCTCCATAACTACGTAGGTTACAAACTTCATTGTTATCAAGCATGCAAGTGATTATCACTTTTGATATTAAAGGGAGACCCTAACCATTCATGAAAACATTTTCCATAATTTACTAATATGTACAAACTAAGTATCGTATTGAATTTCATAAAAGTTCGGGAGAATTTTGCATTGGTCTCTAAATTAGACGAAATGAAAGTTGTCACAATGAACGCACCACAATCAAGTATAAAGTAGAGTACAATACTAAATGATTTGAACAAAAATCACACCAAATTTAAGGTATACATATTAATAGACTATGAAAAAAAAAATTCCCAAATTGTCTAATATGACAATTAATCAAAATTTAATACAAATGATGGATGCTTAGCCATTAATCAAAGGTTTACTCAACGTCTACATGAAAATTAAATCAAATGTAAATTATTTCATTATAACATAAACAAAGTAGATCAAGCAAACATACTAGAATAAATTTTATTCCTACCTTCAACCAACGGTTATATATAAAATATCCAATAAAAATATTAATGCAATATTGTGTTTGGAAGCGCAAAAATAACAACGATTTCAATTCCAATAATTAATAAACTAAAGATATAGATCACCAACTTCAATAATTCACCAAAGAGATATGGTCCAATGTGATTGAAGAGAAAGCTCCTTCGAAACAAAAGGAGCAAGAATATGCAAGGAGACCATGGTTAGGGTGAAGAACCACTGTAAAACTACTCTTGTTACCATTAGAGGAGAAAGAAAAACAACAACATTGTTTGTGTACTATAATTATGACGAAGATGAAGGTATAAAGCACGTTTAAATAGATATTTACATCGATTTTCTTTGGTTTGACATAAAACTCCATATGTACGTTGAGTTATATTAATGTTTGATGTAAATATAAAGTTTTTCGTCGAACCTAAGATGTTCGACATAAAATAATTACAATAATATTACCGCATTGTTTTAACATTAGAATCCCATAAATCTAATGTAAAATTAATGATGAAATTAACACTTTTTGCACTAATAAAATTGTATAAGTTGTTAAAGTAAAATTTAATTATAATAAGAGAAAAATCATTACAAGAAAAATTAATTTTAGCTGTCAGTCAGAAGTGAGGGCTATAAAAAAAAGTCACTAGTAAGAGTGAAGTCAACTCAAGTTGTACACAAAAATAAATGTCAAATATTATGTACACAATGGAGACCTTTAACTCACACTAAAAATTATTAAAATAATAATAATAAGTTAGCGTCTAGAATGAAGACATTAAGTAGATGCAATGAAAAAAATAAGTGACTGAATAATATTGAGTCTAGAATATAGACACAAAGTATATGCAATCAAAAAATAAGTTGCAGGATGATACTGCATCGAGAATAGGAACACAAAGTGGACGCAAGTTAATATTCTATTCAATTTAGCGTAGGTCTAGGCGACACTAATATTTGTTTCCTAGGTAGTGTCCAAAATGACAACAATTTACTCATATTTGCTTTCTCACGTAGTGTCCCCAATTGCAAAGCTAAGTTTAATTATTGTTGGAGATCCCATTTCGACTAGATATTAGGACATTTCATAGTATATAAATGGGTGTAAACCTTACCTTATAACCTGGTTTTATGAGATTGAGTTAGGTTTAAAATTCACTTCTTAATATGGTATGAGTCATTTGAGAATATCCTAACGATTGTTTGTTGGGCTTATCAGGCCACCTGCTATCGATCCGTTATTGAACCACCCATAATATATAGTCTCACACACGAGTTGGTAGTCTCAGTGTGATCGGGGGTGTTGGAGACTAGGACCATTTCATAGTATATAAGTGGGTGCAAATACTTAAAGTTCACTCCTTAATAATTATTAGTGTCTCCAAACCTACGCTATAGTTAAATAATATATTTCTTTATGTAGGCTTAGTCAACACTACCTTGTGTCCCCTTGGAGGTCGTCTTTAATGCATAACCACCAAAACATTAGCTTTCATTTCTATTTGGATGCTAAGCTCACACTAATCTTATGTACAGTCTCTTTTTTACTCTTTGCGTCGCTTTTTTGGGGACTTTACCATCATTATTTCTTATAGTGAATATTAAAAATACTTGTGAAATAATAAATACATATTTTTTTTAATCGATTTTATATTAGTAGAGTGAAATTTATATTTTCAAATTAAGGAGGCTTACTTTTTACAGTAATATATATATATATATATATATATATATATCAATTTTAGTTTTTTTTAATATTATTTGACATTTTATATGAATTACCCATTTATAAGTTTTAGTATTTTCATAATAATTTTAGTTTAATACACAATTATGCATTTTATTTAGATTTAAAATGTTATTTCTAGCATAATTAAATATATTTGGTAAATATTTCTTCAAAAATGAAAATAGTTATTGATGTTTTCACACTAGTGCAAAAAAACTCTTAGATAGCGATTATGAAATCGTAATATATCAACACCTCGTCTATACTTTCGACCTATCGATGACGACTCACAACCGTAGTCTATAAGGCATATCTAGACAATGATTATTTTGACCAAACCATCTACAGTGTCTTATAGACTGCGGTTATGGATACAATCACAGTCTATTATGGTATTTTTTTTAATTCAAATTGTTTTATATGTTTTTTCCCCTTAATTATTTATACTTTAGATATTTTTTCAAAAAATAAAATTATATATATATATATATATATATATATATATATATATATATACTGATAAATAAATTACAAACACCAATGCATATTCCTATCTATCTAATTTCCTATACATTAGAAGCATGGTACATTAGTTAAACATATATATTATTCATTAGCTATCCTAGAGTTATAGAAATTAATGAAGTATGAGATCCAACTTTAAAATCTAAAGTAGTTGATAACTAAACCTTGGTAGCTAATTAAATATCAATTTAAAAAATAATTTATAAATTTTATTAATAATAGAAATTACTTTATATACTAATATTTTTTTTAGTTTCTAAAATAATATCTAATTTAGTTAATATAGTAACTAATTATTTTTTGTCTCTAAAATTAATTTTTATTTAATGATTTTCTTGTAGTGTTGTTATAAATAGGTAAAAGTTGTTTCTTGTTTGACTATAATTGTACTAACATTTCTATTTTTAAAAAAAAACATGTGAAAAATGGAATATTTCTTTAAATACTATTTATTATAACTTCTTAATTAAAATAATTACATATCTATTTTATGAATTTTAAGTACATTTATAAATAGAACAATCTGTTCATGGTCCCTAAAAATTAATTGTCTCATTTTACTTCTACGTTTATTTTTTTTTATCACCATATACTTATGTGTTTATGAAAACGTGCTATCTATGGTTTCTAAATGAGATACCAAAACAAAAACACGTTTTCTTAGAAAAACAGTGACAACTAGAAATAAAGGATGATAATTTATTTCTCGAAGGACAAAAATCAGAAGTCAACTAAAATAAAATTAGTTTCTTTATAAACTAAAATTATTATATATGTTCAAATTAATTAATTTGTAAGATTTTTTACATAAAACTTTGTTAATTTTT
>Ga0123341_1004995_pt1 | contig 11743 bp, 9 predicted proteins | sample Turbeapinknodule_FD_89959 | JGI IMG/M metagenome (GOLD analysis project Ga0123341, IMG submission 89959) | Root nodule microbial communities of legume samples collected from Mexico - Turtle bean Mexico pink nodule | ecosystem: Host-associated > Plants > Roots > Nodule | place: Mexico: Nepantla... | reverse complement strand
CACATAAATTTTTATTATTAATTTATATAATTTATAATTATATAATATATAGATAAATTTTTATTATTAATTTATATAATTTATAATTATATAATATATAGATTCGGTTAAATTCTAATACATTTTAGAGCTTTTACGATTTGTTGTCACTGTCAGTGTCTGTTTTGGGTTGTTTTTGAGAAGCAGTTTTTCTGGTATTTGCGTAGAGAATCATGGCATGAGGCAGAGAGAGTGAAGGGGTTAGAGAATGTGAACGTGTGCGCTGCTTTTGCTTCGGGTGTTGTTTCCGCTGCCGTTGGGGATGACGGTTCGGTGTGGGTGTGGGGGAAGTCCAAACGCGGTCAACTTGGCCTCGGTGAAAATATCACCGAGGCTCTTTTGCCGACAAAAATTGAAGCGCTTTCTGGAGAAAACGTCTCAAAGGTATTTCTTCCACTTCATCTGCTGCTTCAATTCTTAACAGGCTTAACTTTTGTTGTCTTCACTGTTTCTATGATTGAATTTGGACAGGTCTCGTTTGGATGGGGACATGCTCTCGCTCGTACTGCTGATGGCAAGTTGTTTGGATGGGGTTATTCTGCGGACGGTAGGATAGGCAAAATGGGTAATCGCTTTGACACATCTCTTCTGGAATCCACGTTTCAGAATAGCTCACAACTCTCTAGTTCCGACCTCGAAAATGCTGAAAAGAGAGTCTTGCAAGGAATGGAACAGGAGCATGACATGCCAATAGTATGGGAGCCCCGCTTGGTGGAAGAATTACATGGTGTTCATGTTCTGGACATTGCATGTGGCCTTGATCATTCTCTGGTTCTTTGCCGTAAGTAACAAACACACAACTCTCAATACACAACTCTTTCATTTCTTGTAACAATTTATAAGATGCATGCTTTGACCTTAAGTTTTGATTGTGTTGTTATATCAGGTGATGGTGTGCTCTTGAGCTGTGGGAGCAACGTGTATGGCCAGTTGGGTCGAGCTGAAGCAGATTTGGGGATTTTGCCCGTTGATATGACTGTCCCTCCCATTTTTATTTCAGCAGGGCTTGGACATTCATTGGCAATATGCCAGCTAGGTGAATCAGATGGTAGTGTGGGGACTACAAGCGTTGCTTCATGGGGATGGAACCTTAGTTCTCAGCTTGGGAGGCTCGGGGATGGAAAAGTACCCTCTTTCATTGATGTATTGAATGGGGAAAACCCTGTCTCGGTTTCAGCAGGGCGTGCACACTCCCTTGCTCTCACGTCCAAAGGGGAATTGTGGTTGTGGGGCTCTGGTAAAAGTGGCAGACTTGGATTAGCTAGTTCTGCTGACCAAGTGGAGCCATTTTGCCTTGATTCCTTGGAGGGTTTTCAAATTTTACAGGCCGTGGCGGGGTTTGATCATAATCTGGTCCTAGTTGCTGGCTGATTTGGCTTCAACATATACCTTGATGTTAGTCCCAGACCCAGAAAATTTAGTCGGGGGGAAAAGGAAAAATAGAAAATAGTCTTGTATGCTTGAACTTAAAGATGGACTGAGTAGAGTCTATCTATAAATAAATCTATGCCCTCTGCTGGTCCAATGTCATATGTACTTTTCTCTTTTGTAGATGTTTTATGTCGTTTAAGCTTAAACTTCATTGTGCAGTTTCATGGAAACACGCATTACTGGTATAATTTTCTGGACGATAGTTTATCTGTATGATGAAGTGCATTAAATCATGTATAAGGGTGAGGACAGAAAGATTATGATGATATTATTTTAATAGGGGTCTTTGTTTTTCAGTGGTTTAGATCGTGATGTCTATTTTTGCAGACAGTTTTGGTACAAATAGCTAAAGGGGATTTTAACTTTTAAGAGATGCGAGAAATGAGGAAGCAATACACATGGAATAACAAAGTAGTACGGACATTTATTCTTTTTTTTGAAATTTAATTAAAAGAATTCCTAAAAATCACTCCTAACTATTGCTTCTGCTCTTTTTATATCACACAATTAAAAACCTTCTGCAACTTTCACTGCAAGGTTGAGCAGAAAGACACAATAAAAGTAAAAATATTGAAAAGTGTTTTATTGAATTTCACTTTGGGTATATTTTGGTGGATGGTTAGCATGTTGGTAGGTCCTTCGGTGGAGGCAGAACAGAATGCTCTTGTCCTGGTCCATTTTCCACAACAAATGCCGTTTTCAACCCCCAACCAGTGTGCAGCTCCAAATGACAATGCATGAACCAAACACCTACAGTACACAAGAACATAACATCAATCAAACATAATATATACCTGTTAAATATCAGACAAAATCAGCAATTCTTAGATTGTTCAACACTTGAACGGTATAGAAGTTTAGGACAACTTCACGAGACAGACATACCTGGATTATCTGCCCGAAAACGAAATGCAGTCCAACCGCCCGTAGGAACCCCAACTGTGTTCCTCTCAATAGGATCTACCAAGTTGTACTTGGCAGGGTCTTTAGCGGGATCGAAGTTACCAACCCCGGTTCCAACAACAAAGAAGTTATAGCCATGAAGATGGAATGGATGTGACTCAACACTGAGAAGATTGGTGTCCTGCAAAACTAGCTCCACAGTGGAATTGAAAGCAATCTTACTAACCCTTGTGCCAGTTAAAGTGGCAAGATTGGCGGTTAGTGGCGCACCAGTATAGTTGAAAGGGGTTGGAGGGTGGTCAGGGAAATCAGTCCTGAAAACCCCCTTGATATTGAAGTGGTGAGCTTGGAGAAGCGCTGTTTGGGGCATCACAAAAGATACATTGTTTAATGAAGCAAGTATCCGAGTCCCATTGAGGCATGTGGGGCAAGAATTCTGGCCTAAACCAATAGTGTAGAAAAGGTTTCTATCAACTTTGAGAGGAACATTAGCAGGGTAACGAGCAGAGTTCAGGCTCCTTAGTTTCTTGTTGTAAGTCAAAGCAAAACGTGTGTCATTGCTAGCCGGCAACTGTGGAAGGATGGGGAGGACAGTGTTTGGGATGCCTTTGTATTGGAGAATAGCTGTGGCAGTTTTGTTGTCAACTGCAATTGGAGCATCCATAAAGGCCCTGGTGGCTATGAAGTATCTACCTGCAACTTGGTTAGCTTGGACCAGAACGTTTGTGGTTTGACCAGGTGCAATTAGTATAGCTTGAGTGGTGAAGGGTTTGGTATAAACAGCATCAACCTCCACAACTGTCAAAGTGTGACCAGCAATGGCAAAGAACAGCTCGTCATTGAGGGCAGCATTGATAATTCTCAAAAGGTAAGTCTTCCCTTGTTCTACTTCCATTGCAAATGTATCTAGAAAATTGAAACAAACTGTAGTTAGTACGAAGTTTTCACTCTTTCCAAACCTCAACCAAGTACCCAACTTGAACTGAATATTTCCTTACGCTTCTCAGAACACGGGAATAGTGGTCCTGGCTTCCCATTGATCGTATGTGCATCTGACATATTTGGTGGCAACCCCATTTGGTTCCCTTGTTTTTCAATCTCTTCTACGTCATTGTTCCACCATTCACCTATTGCATGCACACACAGTTAGTTATAGCAAATTTCTTACTATGTTATTCTTCCAATATTAAGATATAGTGACATTCAAACTGACCTAGGAGAATTTCAAATTCTCTGTCTGGCTGTGGGAAAGGAAATGGTGTTCCAGGTGTAGGCATAATCACTATTGCACCATACACAGTGGCCCTCAGCCATAGAATGTGTGCATGCCACCATAGTGTTCCTCTTTGACCAGTAACATTGAAATCGTAAGTATAGCTTCTTCCTGACTGTATTGGACACTGTGTGATATAAGCTGGTCCATCCGCCCAACCATTACGATATTGTTTAAGTCCATGCCTATAATAAACAATAAGGTTGTGACTTGTGAGAGAAATAAAAAATTAACGTAGCATACACATATACATGTTTGCTTGTATCAAAAGCTTTACCTATGTTTCTTATATAGCATAATTGGCTTACCAGTGAATCGAGATGTTGTATTGTGCATGATTGGTAACATTGATCAGCACTCTATCTCCTTCATTGGCATATATAGTTGGCCCTGGGAACCTCCCATTTACCGTTACAATGGGCTTTGCATGACATAGTCTACTCACATTCGCCACTTGAATCTGCAGAAAACACAAAACGCTATCAAGTGAACCCTGCATAAGCATGTTGATTATGATATCAAAATAACTCTAACTCACATCAAACTGATATTTCTTTATGGAAGCTTCAGATGAAGAAGACATTAAGCTAACAAAGACAAAGAAGAGAAAGGTTAAGGCAGACATGGAACACCCCAAGCTTGCCATTTCGTCTTTGATTTTCCAGTTCTGTTCGATATCTTGGCTTGTAGAGATGCAGGAAGTGTTGCATATGTTGGAGTATTTATGAATGGGGAGGAGAAGGTAAGATATGGGCTATCAGTTTGTTGCATTAAGAATTATAAACAGCATAGGATGATTAGGTAGTACTTTTAAGTTTGAATGAGCTGTGAGTAAAAACTTGTAAGCAAAATATGACCAAAAAATTGTAAGGTCTTTGCTTCTGTATAGGCTGAGTTTCTATGGATCAGTATTTAGAGATGATATAATGGTATACTACAAGTTTTCAAAATTTGAACTGAAAATGATAGGTAGATGAAATCTAACCCAGTAATCTACCTCAATATACTCTGCCTACAGGCTTTATCGTTAAGGAGAAGTAATGTCTTAAAGCCAAAGGGTGAATGCTAATGCTGGAAACTAATTCCTTGTGTCACCCAAGTGGAAAGTTCCTCTTCCCCTTATTTTAGTTATTGCTGTGAGTCCATTATAGTGACATCTCACTATTTTAAGATGTAGCAACTTTTAAGAAAAGAAATGTAACGACCATGTTCTATATCAGTTTATCTTCTGCTTCATATAATAGTTAACTCAATTTCTTCTATAAGAACCTATTGAACCCACGAGGCTGTTTGAGAAGCTTAAAACCGGTGGATGAGTTTTGAAGGTCACGGCACGACAATACCACTATGTTTTGAACTAATTTAGAAATAAAAACCAGATTTTGACATAAATAAACCAATATTTTGACCATGGGAGTAACAACCATAGAGTTTTGTTTATCACGTCAATCTTAGACCTTTATTTATCTTTTTCCATCGTTTTATTCATCATTTTTCCCTCGTCTGGTCTCTTTCTTTCTGAAGTATATTGATCCTCGGATGTTTGAGAAAACATCTTTTTGGAGGCAAGTCATATGTAGCTTTATGCTTCAGCTACCAAACCTGAAAACAATATATTTGATTAGGCTTATAATTAAGGATAGAAATTATTACTGTGTTTCGAGATAGTTTTGATAATGATTGAATACAGAAAATTAATTACAAGTTATAATAGTAATATGCATTAAGAAATGAAAGTCTAATTCAATCTTATAAAATCAGACAACTTATGTGTAAAATCTATGAATGATCCGATAACGAGTGACTTTGATATCATATTAAGTGAACTTTAAGTCTAACTCAATCTTACCAAACCAATTTATATAGGGTGAAGTTTATATTTAGTTTATACTATGAAATATTTTATCTTTGATTGACGTAAACTTATGAAATCTTTTTTTATTCATTTAGAGTACTTAACTGATTATCTTGGTTTAATTGGTTCAAGAGTGGATGAATGCTTATGACATTAAAGTGAAATAAAATTTTCTTATTAGTTATAAATTGTTATATCATTAACCTGCCATCAACCTAATTTGTTTTTATTGCTTGGAAAATGCCGTTGAATGGTCGAGCGTGCTCCACCAACTTAGTTTCGTTTGCTAGCTGTTTATGTTTTGCCACCAACTTATGTTCTTTTGATGAGTAGTTTTTTTTTTTCCTAAAATTCTTGTATATTTTTTAGTTAACAAGTGCATGGAGTTCAAGCATTTTATGCACTAGAGCTTTCCCTGTCACATCCCTTGTTTTGTCACCGTATTCATTGAATCAAAGCAAAACTTTCCTTTCAAAAGGGTCTTAAGAAAGAGTTAAAAATAACATTTTTCTTTTATTAAATTCTTAAAAATAATATTTTGGTGAAGCCATATCATGACTTGGATATCACAAAACTACTTGGCAAAAACTATTGGCAGAGCATCATATCAGCCATGATATGACTAAACCTTACTGGGTACATGTAGCAGCTGGGAAGTCTCGTCTCAAACATGTGTGAAATAGCTCAACATTTGATTACTCATGCATGAATTTACCTATACCAATCATGGGAGTGTTGAATCTTGAACCATAAAGAGCATTTTATATATTTATCTGTAATAAGCATTCTAATTTTAAAGTCCGAAGCTTCAATCAAACTTCATGAACATAGCAAGTTGAGTTTCAAAGAAACTAGCAAGCAAGGCAAATAGTTATCTTGCTTTCAAAGCTCTACTAATTGGATGCATCGATCAGTTCCATCTTTGGTGAAAGAAATGTGACAATAATCTAACAAATTCGTGGTAAATGAGAACACAAGCATACTTTATGCAAGTATTGTTTAATAGTTAATTGATAGTTTAAATTCTTGAATAAATTTTTCATTGCTAGTAAAAAGTGTCCCTTGCTTCAATATAACTCTGAAATCGCAATACGTATCAACAAGTGGGATGAAAGAACAAGTAAATTTTTATGCATGCTCCAAACATTGCTTACATTTGTTAACTCTTAATTAAAACTCTGCATCTCTATAGCAGGAAGTATTAACAGATAATAAGTGTTGAATAAAACACTGTTACAACACAATCCAAGGTTGTACATGTCTAGCATGTTGGAAGGTCCTTTGGTGGAGGCACAACAGATTGATCTTGTCCTGGCCCATCTTCCACGAGGAACGCCGTTTTCAATCCCCAACCAGTGTGCAGCTCCAAATGACAATGCATGAACCAAATACCTACACAACCATACGTGCAAAATTAAACAACAAGTCATCATATCACAACTAAGACAATCTTTGTATTACAGAATGTTTAACATTTTCTTAGTTTTCCAAGGTCATCGTGAAGAAATTATCAGGTAGTCTAAGATTGTATTACCCGATGGCCAAAAGGCTGACCAAATGACAAAGCCGACTAGACGACAAGATGAAAAGCTAAACATGTAATTAGGTATAAACAAGTGAACTTAGGTGATAAACACGATTAAGGCACAATTGAGCCTTCGTTTGGACCTAAAGCAGGTCCATAGCAATCATAGCCCATCTAGAGCAGTGTAAATAGGAGAAGAGGCACAACACCCAAGGTAACTATTCACTCTCTGCTCTTCTGGTACCTAGCTCTCAGACTGATTTGATTGTTCGCAGGTACTCCCCAATCGTGTCCAGATCAAAGGAGATCCAGTAGAAAGAAGCCTAACCGAAAGATCGGAAAGACGAAAAGATTGCAACAAAAAGAAGTGTTCTGCAGGGTTTAGGTCTTGTAGTAACAAAGATCATCACGTGTTCACTGCCCTCACCAATCTTTATATGATATGAAGTTAAATTTTTCTAATCTATGACAAAAAAATGAACAGCACACTGCACGTAATAATTTCTTCTTGACTTGCATACCTGGATTATCAGCTCTGAAACGAATTGCGGTCCAGCCACCAGTGGGAACCCCAACAGTGTTCCTCTCAATAGGATCTACTAAGTTATATTTAGCTGGGTCTTTTGAAGGATCAAAATTACCGATCCCAGTTCCAACAACAAAGAAGTTATAGCCATGAAGATGAAAAGGGTGCGACTCAACAGTGAGGAGATTGGTGTCTTGCAAAACTAGCTCCACTGTAGAATTAAAGGGAACCTTGCTAATTCTTGTGCCCGTTGAGGTACCAAGATTAGCCGTTAAAGGTGCACCCGTGTAGTTAAAAGTAGTTGAAGGCTTATCAGGAAAATCAGTTCTGTAAACCCCCTTGATATTGAAGTAGTGAGCTTGGAGAAGCGCGGTTTGGGGCATGACAAAAGAGACATTGTTTAAGGAAGCAAGAAGCCGCGTTCCATTGACACATGTAGGGCAAGAATTCTGGGCCAAACCGATGGTGTAAAAGAGGTTTCGATCAACTTCGAGTGGAACATTAGCGGGGTACTGAGGAGAGTTTAGGCTTCTTATTTTGTTGTTGTAACTCAAAGCAAAAGGTGTGTCATTGGCAGCAGGAAGAGAAGGAGGAAAAGGGAGGACAGTGTTTGGAATGCCTTTGTATTGGAATATTGCTGTGGCGGATTTGTTGTCAACTGGGATCGGTGCATCCATAAAGGTCCTTGTAGCCATGAAGTATCTTCCTGCTACTTGGTTGGCCTTGACTAGAACATTTGTGGTTTGACCAGGTGCAATGATAATGGTTTGAGTGGTGAATGGTTTTGTGTAAACAGCATCAACCTCCACCACTGTCATGTTGTGACCCGCAATGGCAAAGAAAAGCTCGTCATCCAGGGCAGCGTTGATGATTCTCAGTAGGTAAGTCTTCCCTTGTTCAACCTCCATTGCATATGTATCTGAATTATACATGAAACGGTTTTTAAGTTTATCTCCCATGGAACAAAGATACTTTTTATTCATGTTTATTTCCTATTCTCTATTCTCTTATGTTTATGATTACATCACTAAATATATAGGATTTTCTCTCCACTATATTAATGATGAGATTCTATCATTATTAAATTAATTGCATATTCTATCATTATTAAATTAATTGCATATAATTAGGTACAATATCGTACAATATGATTGGATATAATTTAATAATTATTATTTTCTTAAACAAAGTTGAGAGCAAATTTTACTTACGTTTCTCTGAGCAAGGAAAGAGCGGTCCTGGCTTTCCATTGATTGTATGTGCATCTGACATATTTGGTGGCAATCCCATTTGGTTCCCTTGCGTTTCAACAGCTTCCACGTCATTGTGCCACCATTCTCCTGTTAACAAATTTTATCATAAGTAAACGTGTTTGAAAATCCATTGAAAAGCCAGAAAATCGCCTCAATTCCCTTAGAGAATTAATATAGAAACCATAATGATTAACTTTCCAGTTAAAAATAGCATCTGCAATGTAAAACCAAACATTATATATATGTATAATGTCTTTCAGAAACTGGACTAACCTAGCAGAATTTCAAATTCTCTAGCTGGCTGTGGGAAAGGAAATGGGGTCCCTGGTTTAGGCATGATAACAATAGCACCATACACTGTGGCCCTCAACCAAAGAATATGAGCATGCCACCACAATGTTCCTCTTTGCCCTGTGACGTTGAAATCATAAGTGTAGCTGCTACCAGTTTGAATTGGACATTGTGTGATGTAAGCTGGCCCATCAGCCCAACCATTGCGATATTGTTTAATTCCATGCCTGCAGTATAGAATAATCCATATAATGCTATAAGAATCCCACATTTGCATTTATAAACATAGTATAATTAATCTGGAGAATACAAATTGGCTTACCAGTGAATTGACATGTTATATTTTGCATGGTTGGTTACATTGACTTGTACTCTATCTCCTTCTCTAACATAAATCGTTGGCCCTGGGAACCTCCCATTTACTGTTACAATGGGTTTTGCATGACATAGTCTACTCACATTCTTTACTTGAATCTGTAGGTAGAATATAATCAATGTGATCAAAATTCAAATAGATACTTAAGCATGCTGATTTTGAACATAAATGCATACTATATAACTCACATCAAATTGGTATTTCTTTGTGGCTGCTTCAACTGTGAAGGAGAATAAGCCAAGAAATCCGAAAATAATTATTAACAAAGATCTGTGACTGCTGAAGTCCATGCCAGCAGCCATTTTTTCTGCTCTTCTTAGACAGCTATTCAGTTTAGTATATGCCTGTGATTCACTGTTGATGAGATATATATTGGTGGCGAAGAAATGTGGACACATAGCATTTATACAAATTGCTGCAAGGTTGGACTAGTTAGTTTATTAAAGAGAACTTGATTAGGTAACGAAATTGTTTTGCATCAAGGCTTGCAAGCGATATGTTGACAATGACTTCAAGGTCTTTGGAATGCCTTAGAGGCTGAGATTCCTAGGCCAATAAAAAATATTCAGAAGCACAGTTCATTTTTTTTAGTTTCCAATTTCAGTGTGGACTTAAAGTGAGGATATGTGGACCAAACAAACCTTGTACATTGCGCTAATCTATTCCTTTAAAGAGAAGTAATGTGTTAAAGGGTGGTAGAATGCAACTGTAGAGTGGGAGAGATTGAGCAGAATTGTGTGTATAATATATAATTAATATTAGTGTTTGAGTTAGTAAAACAATCTAACTTTTGTTCATAATAATTCATTTGGCTATTTTCAGGAAAAAAGAAGTAGTTGCTTGCTTTAGGGCTTGCATACTTTCTGTAAATCGCAGAACTTTTAAGATACTGCTACGTTATATCCAAGTTAAGAAATCTGAGCCCTGTGTCACTGTGTAAGCAACTAGTTATATGATTCTACATAATATGAAAATGTTATATGACAACCCTATAAACTGTGAATTCAACAGTTTATAATTGGAATTTTGTCAATAAAATTGTTTCATTTCTATTTTACAAATTTATTATAACATTGTTGTAATGAATCAGCAGCACTCTTCGTAATATTAGAGCACTAATAAACGAAAATGTTTTGCGTGTATAATAAATCATTTTTTTTACAATAAAAATAAATAAATGTGAACCACTTCTGGGTGATCCAACCCTTATACAAATATAAAATATGTAAGACACTTCATTTCAACACTCACACCGGACGCTAGAATTACAAAACACCCATGACTCAACCCAAAAAATTTGAGCTAAAAGATAAATCAAGAAACAATAGTCATACACACCAAAAGTTCGAGACACCACTCGAAAAAGGTAAACAAACTAAAGAGAGACTTGGACGTAATCCAAGACCAAGCCTTCACTTGAACCAAGGCAACCACTTCTAAACCATCGATCACTCTTCTATTAAAGATTACATTGTTTCTATGCTTCCGTAACTCTTTTTCAAATCATGTGATATATATAAATTCGTACTATTTTGTTAGGTTAAGGTGCCATGAATTGTCTGCAGTTACTTTTACAGCTCCACGACATGCAGTTCTCCAATTAAATCTACAATATATTTATAAAAAAAATTAATGGTGAAAAAAAAGACCTTAAACTATAGCATGTTAACTTTAATTTAACAATACATTCAAATAAATTAATGTGTTATTATAAAACTTTTAATTGACACCTATGATTTCAAAAGCTTTTATTTAGCTGCCTGAACTTATTTTAAGATAATGATGCTCCAGTTGAATACTAAGTTTAAAATATAATTTTGTAATTGAAATAATATATTCTTGCAGAATAGTTTAAAGCTGGTTATTGTTGTTGTGGGGAGATAAATAGGTAGGGAACAAAGTGCTGGGTTACTGGGACACAGTAGATGGGCCGAAAGATTACAAATAAGGCAAATGCTCCCTGCACCCAATCATTTTTAACCTGCACCCAACATCTTTTTTTAATTTCCAAAAATGCCCTTAATTCCGGAAATAAAAATCTGGAATTGAAAATAATATATTCCGGAAAAATAAATCCGGAAGTCATTATTGAGTTTCGGAAATAAAAATTCGGAAACCAAAATTAAAATTCTATTTCAGACAAAAAAATCCGGAATTGAAAAATAATACATTCCGAAAAAAAAAATTCAGAAAAGAAATAATTGTGTTTCGGAAATAAAAATCCGGAAACAAAAATAAAAAATCAATTCCGGATAAAAAAATCCGTAATAT
>Ga0123341_1004994_pt1 | contig 11745 bp, 12 predicted proteins | sample Turbeapinknodule_FD_89959 | JGI IMG/M metagenome (GOLD analysis project Ga0123341, IMG submission 89959) | Root nodule microbial communities of legume samples collected from Mexico - Turtle bean Mexico pink nodule | ecosystem: Host-associated > Plants > Roots > Nodule | place: Mexico: Nepantla... | reverse complement strand
ATGCATAAAAAGTTATTTTTTTATGAGGATATTATATTTAATTATAAAATCATATTTTAAATTCTATAATATATATTTTATCAACCTGATTGATCCATTTTGGACTGCAATTAACGGGACCATATAAACTTTATTATTAAATTAACCATAATTTTGTCTTATTCGTGTTAAGTTCACTTATATTACCAGGTAATGAAGTGGTATGTGGTCCAACAATAAAAATAGAAAAAATCATTTAAAACTTAAACAAATAAAAAAAAGTAAAATAATTGCAAGTTGAACTTTAGCAAAGATATAAGAATCTAAAGAGACACAAAAATATATTAATAAATTAAATACAACAAGAATGGATTTTTCTTAAATAGTTTTTCACCTGACATGGGAATAGGAAATTGTGGAGTTGCAGGAAGAAACACCCTGAACTTGGATGTTCTCTTCAGAAAATTAGGCCTTAAGACTGTCCAAACTGTGCTTTATGATATGGTGATTTCTTCCTCCACCTTCATGCCTTTCTTCCACACTCCATACTTTAAAACATACCCAAATTACTCTTTCATATTTTTTATTAAACGTTTGACTTCCCAGATCATAGAATAGACTAGAGAAGTTAAAATTTATGATTTTTTGTATTTAAGATTGGACAATCTGGAATACATTTCCAAAATGTACAATAAAGAATACAAAGATACATTTCCAAAATGTACAATAAAGAATACAAAATTTGCATTTTAGATTGTTGTTATATTTCGGATTATACATTTAAGAACGAATATTTTCAGAATTTTTGAAACTATAGGAATGCAGGAAGAAATCATGGGAGTGTAAGAAAAAATCATGGAGGTTGCCTCTTTGTTAAGACTGTCCAAAGTGTGTGCTCAATGACACTAATTCTATATGTTGATCATTAAGACAGTACTTAATATTCTTACTCCTTTCCTCAACAGCAATGCAATCCACTAATGAATAATCACAAATCTAAGATATTCATTTATAACTATCATTTCTTTGTCGTTTTCTTTTTCAAAACAATAGCCATTAACTCAATAGAATGTGCTGAATTTCTCTAAAGTGCCTTACTGAGATGTACAGAGCCACGTCCATGTCACCTGCGAAAAATGCTTGAAATGTCTCCGAGCTTTCAAACTGTTGTCAGTCGTTACATAGGAGAAGTCACTGAACTTTCATAAACCTAGTTGCTTCGATATAAATCAAGGGCATGAGAAAAACGTAGAAAGCAATGCAATCACATTGCTAGTAACGTATTTTGAGTACGTTACTTTCAAGGCAAGGCAACTAACTTCCACTTTCTTGAACAGTAAACATTTTGAGTTTTTAATCAAAGAATACAGTGAAAAATGGAAGTGCAGTTAGGTGTGAATGTTTAAGTTGAGGTAGGTGGCTGTGTAAACTTACTTAAGCCATTGTTCCTCTTGCATGGAAAATCTAGAGAAAGAGGAAGCAGAGACTACTCCTACAAGGAGACTCAACATCGAGTACAATGGCAGTAACCTATACGACTCGTTTGAGTTCAAACAGATGACTTTACAACTCAACAAGGCCATTCAAACCTCAAAAGCATCTTCACCAACATACCAAGAGATGGCACACAAACTGAACAAGGCCATTCAGGGCTCTAACGCCTCCTCTCCATCATACGTCTTCCACATAAATTCCCCCTTCTATCGACGCCACCTGAAGCGCATCTACAAACAAAACACAAAAACACCAAGAAGAATTTCCAGTCCAAAAGTACCAGACAAGCGAGCATGCACACGAGGACCAAGAGAGAAAAGTTTCGTAACACGCCTGTGGTTTAAAGTTAAAGGTCTACTTGGAAAGAAGCACGAAAGTGTCGAGGGGATAAACCGTCCCTCGAAAGCATTTTGAAAAGAGTCATTCGTTTTGGTTATGCAAAGGTAACACTAACAACTCCGGTGAGCGAAGTCTTCGATTTACGGTCTGAAGAACAATTAAATAAGAGGCGCGGTCTGAAGAACAATTAAATAAGAGGCGCAACCGTGCTTAAAACACTCCTTCTAAGTCGCAACCATTTACTATGTTCTTGAATAAAATCTAAGATAGCATCCTCTAACAATGTATATAGCACATAAAGTAGTGAACATACCAAATGTAAGCTGCTTGCTGTATGGGGGCATGGTAATTGGTAAATATAACTGCATATAGCTGATTTCATTCTTTCTTTCGTGTAAAGATTCATAATACACAAGCCTGCTTCAGAAGTAGCAGGAAGTTTAGACAAAAGATTAAAAAAGGAAAAGTAATACACATGGTGAGTAAAATATATTTCAAAAGAAGTACAAAAATCTCTAATCACTTTCACAGGGTGGAGAATATTTCTAGGACAGCCTCAGTGCCATTTCATGAAGAAGAGCTCTCTTTTGTGAAGCATTAATTACATTATGTGTTTCAGCATTCTCCAGTACTTCAGCAATTATTGCAGATGCAGGGCCAAGAGGTTCCTCAGCCACCCTCTTCAACATGAAAGCCTGAACAACCACAAAAAAGGAGAATAAGCCAACAGATGTTGACGCATTTGATTGGTGCTACAGTCATAAATCAATAATATAAAAGGATAAAAAAATCATAAAGAGAACCTACTTTAAATGAGACAAAAATATATGTTGTCGTATTATTTTTTCTTAGAAGTATCAATCATTTCCATATAGAAAAGTTGTTAATTTCAGTGATATTGGCCATTTTCTTACCAGAAATTATTAAAACCGGGTAAGCAGATTATTGCCAGTTTGTACAGGTTTGCAAAACATGCTGAAATTCAGTTATTATACAAACAGTACAAGGATACCAAACTGCACTGCAAGAAGGAGTTGATGCTGCCTGTAATGAACAGTGCAGGAGTTTTAGAATGATAACCTGGCCATGATGGCTTATGGTAATTGTGCAGGGTTGCTGAAACCAAGGCTCTCCATCAATTTGAACAGGAAACATGGCAAACAATTGTATCTTAATTGACTGTCCTTGTGCAAGTCTTCGAGCGCGGGAGAGCCCTACCTGTTTTGACAAAGTCATTGTCAGAGAATTTGAGCTTTCATGATTTCATAGGTCAAATAAGTCCCTAGAGTTTAGACAAATAAATCATGTCTTAATCCTATGGTTCAAATGAATTATCAAAAAGAGCTAAAATAGAACATGATACTGAATTAAGCAAAGGTAACATTCACAGACTTGATACAAATGAGAAGCAGTTCCACCTCCACGCAAAACATGATTTAAAAACAACAAAAAGAAAGAGAGCACTTTTATGCGTTAGTTATTTTATCACTTCCGTTTGTGTTTTTTATTTAATTCAAGAAGAAAAAAGGATCACCAGCATATTCTTTAAATTAATGTAAAAATCTCAAGTAGTAGACCCTTTAATATCATCATGTACATACTAAATTCATGTATCACTAGTATGGAATCCAGAATGTATTTTACCTGAAGCTTTCCCAGGTGCCATGTTCCCGATATGCTTACAACTTCAAGTACCTTATCATGCATGGATTGTTGATCAAAATTATCATAATTGTCATCCTCATTTTGCCACAAGTCTACACCTCCCATGTAACTCCCAATATTTGCAACAAGCACGCCTTCTGCATCCTGAATCAATTGAAAACCAACATTTTTATAATTCAGTGCCTTGCTCTTATTTTCGAAGGTCTGTTTTTATTGAAATTGATTTGGAGCTTAAAATCATTACATTCAGTTCAAGTGCAGTCAATTCGTACATTGAAAATTCAATTTAACTCAGTTTAGTGAAGGTTTTCAAAAAATTTCAGAAGTGATCAAAAGGAATTAAATTGTATGGTAAAAAAAAGGAAAAAGAAAATAAAACAAAAAGTGGTTTAATGTTTGGGAAACAAAAGTTTCAAAGATCCCTTACCCATAAAATCTTGGACACAAAGATGCAATCATTGGACTTCGCGAATTAGATCATTAAAAAAATTGAATTGTCTTTTGATAACTTGATTACTTTTTTTAATTTTTTTGAGTAGTCTTAGCTCGCCTTTTGTGGTAATTCTAATTGTTTAGGATACCCTTTTGAGTTTTTATGTTTAGTTTTGCCTTGTGTTAGTTTGCCAACATCTTAATCTATCTGGTTTAACCTTTTTCTTCCTTTTAGCCTTTTCAGTTTGTCTTTAAAACTCCATTAAGTTTTGTCTTCAAAGTTGTCATCTTTTAAAAAATTTCATAAATGTTGTTGATTTGCTTCTCTTTCACTTGAAGATGTGCTTTCTTGATTTGATATCGAGAAAAAAGCTTATCTATTTCTTTTACACCTTTTTTGAGTGAAAAAAAGTGAACCTAACCCTTAAACAAAATTAGAATGAAAACCTAAACATTTAATTTTCAAAAATTAAGAGGAGTGATGAGGATTTTACTCCAACCCCAAACATAATTTTTGTTTTGTAGCAATCTCTTCAAAGAGATCCCCTCCTCCTCTTCAACCAAGAGAGGCCAACTTGATAATTCAAATAAATGACAAGCATATGTAAAATGCCCAAGTCTAAATTAGTGCCTCACGGTTTAGACACACCTTTTCCTATTCCAAACATTCCTTGGCCTGACATTTCAGTGCATTGTGTTTGGTGAGCAAGGAATGACAATGAACTTATTTTTATAGTGATTGATAGGTTTTAACAAATGACTCATTTTATAATCTACACAAAAATAGATGATGCTTTTAAATTCTCTTAGGAGAATGAGAAGCTTTGTTTTGAAATATGCTGGAAGAGTCTAGAACAAGGAGATTAAGTGTCATAGTTTCATAAACTAATTCCAACCACAATCATATAGTGTTGGTTCATGCCCCTAATTACCCCATTATTTCATGCCACCATGGTTCATTCAACTTGGTTGGTTTGTTTTGTTTCTCTTTTCACACCTTAGAAAACTTATTAAATATCTTGTCCTTTTAAAAAAAAGTTCCTCCATTGTATTCTATAAATTTTAGATAAATGAAAATTAGAGTTGTGAGATTTTTTAAGTATCTTGACTCTTGAGAGTTTGATAATTTTAGTTCACGATCGTATCTAGAAGAGCTTCTTCAAAGGGTGAATCATTCATATCTTGAGGAGGACCTCATCACTAGTTCATTGAATTACTTGTGAGTTTTCAAATAGATACCTAAATTTTGTGTTTTTTTCTGAGTTTGGTCCTTGATCATGCAATTTTTTTTAATAGAGTTCTTAAGATTTCTATAACCACCACAAACTGTCATTTTGTGGCTATTTCAAGCTGCCAAAAAGTAATCCGAAGAACCTACTTCTTTAGTTTAGAGACCTATTTAAAAATTTGCAAATATCTCAAGGATGTACAGAATAATTAAACAAAAAAAAAAATCAAATCCAAGCAATTTAACCAGAAAGAGTGATATGATCCCTATAAAGTTTATTCATACCTAACAAACTCACCTCAGGGACCTCAATTTCAACTCCATCCACCTCAACACGAATCTGCCAAGGTAAATCTGCATATGTCCTATCCATAATGCTTTTTGCACCCTCTCTTGCATATAGAACTTTATTCATAAACTGCACGTAAGAGTAATTTCAGCATTTCATCTAGAACTTCTATTGCATAAGATCAATGTAAGCATGTTAAGATAACTGAAATAACGCAGTGGATAATACTAATATAAACTTCAACTATAAGGTTCTAAATGATAAAAGTCAACTAATTACCAGTTCACATAATTTTTCGAAAGGAAATATCATTTCATCACATATAAAGGGTGTCAATCAGATCAAGAACACTGATAATGAGAAGGATAACTATTATATCACAACTCCAAATTCTACAACTAAAAGGTAAAATTAACAATTCTGATTCTTCATTGATATTGATAGAGGGATACAATACATTTATAACAAACACGTACACTCAAACAAACTCCTAACAAACTCCATTCTAAAACCTACCTAAATGAGACATTATCTATATTTAACTATTATTATTAAAAGACAAATAAGAAGATATTAATTCTCTCTATTGGGTCTCAGAATAGCAGATAACTAATGACAAACACTACTTGACACCTCAACAAAATGTCATTAGATTAAACCCAGTATAGCAACTGGGTAAAGTTTGTAAGAGTTCCTTAAAGAGTAGAGGTGGGAAAACAGGTTAACTTGATGCGAGTTGTAAACTATGAAGCACAAGACCAAGGGAAGTATTTTAGGCTTTTAGTGGGTTTGTTTTTTCCAAAAGCATGATTGAACCATTATAGGATCAAGCTAAAAGAACCATGTTTAATTTGGGCTCAAAATTTAAAGTCCAAGTCACAAAGAGATAAACAAGTGTCACATGTCATACTACCACAATAATTATGCTGAATTTGATCTGTACCAAACAAACGAGGGCGTCAACCACTTTATTCAAAGTTATTGAAGGGAATAATCTACTCTTATATTATACATTATAGTACACAACTTTGATAACTCTTTGCAATCTCTTTCTTCTCTATCTCCAAAATGAATTTTAATAATATTTTAAAAAATTGTGAATAGTTCAAAAAATAGATCACTATTTAAATTATTAATTATATATAAATAAATAGTTTTTCCCAATAAATTTCAATTATTAAATAAAAATAAACATTTATCATATGCAATGTATAAACTAAAATATTGGTGTGTGTGATAAATAATAACTACGATAGTAATACTCAAAAACAATATCATCAATATATGCTTCCTTTTCTATATTTAACAGCATATATTTCTTAATACTTCCCCAGAGCAGCACAACAGAACAGAACTTCTTAATGTCCCAATACTGGAATTTAAAATTAAGCCAAAACTAATCTAATGTAACTAAATCCCAACTAACTAATGAAAGCAATCTTATATGGAAAAATCATCCAAGAAAAACAATAATAATAACAATAAGGATAATAATTTTATACCACACAACTAGCCTCCTATTAATACACAACTAGAACTAGACAATCAATTTAAAAATTCAGTTCCAATTAGACATCAAATACCTGGTTATAAAACTTATCTGGATTCTCTTCACGCAGATTATGAATGTCCAAAGCAACCTTTGCATCACAACCAATTCCTAAAACCAAATACTTGTTAGATTCCGAACTAGTCAAAATGATGGACATGTGTGTGCTTGGGAAAGCATATATTAACAGAAAAGTTCTCCTTTATTTTCTCAAAAACCCTCAACAAATTGCAGAACAAATAACGATTATTTTCCTAAAACATGCTAATCCCTATACATGATATCATAGCTTGACAATTAGCAAATGGTGTAATCTAACAAAATGCAAGTGGTATACAATTAATGTTAGCAAAAAGCAGACAAAGAATAGTAAATTTTATAATTCAAGTAAATCCATTAGCGAGGACAAATTTGCACCTGAATTGAATACCTAAATTCATATATCTTAAACCTCATTTCAACTACCGAATACAATGTGAGTATAATGAAACTTAATAGGACAAAATCAAGACAGTCAACCCATTCATTTGCTTCAAGCAGATGCAAAGTCAAACCAGAATACCAGATCATTAAATCAAACTCCAGAATCCTAAAGACATTTTTCTCTACATCTATAGCCCACCCAACACCCAATCCCTACCACGAAGAAACTAGCTCTGCCTATCAAAGATTAACAAGCTGACTTTCCAGATGCTTTAAACCTACAGTCAACAAATTTTAATGCAATTAACAGTAACCATTAGAAATGTGAGTTCACATACCAATATAGTTGTTCATAAACTTTGTGGGTTGCAACTGTTGCTTGCCTTGTGGATTACTAATTGTTACCTTCCACCTGTCAAGAACAGTAACGGCAGCATGTTCTATTTGTTGCAAAAATGTACTAAGGCCCCCTTGCCTCTCCACTGGACCCATGCCACCTCCCCAAGATAGAACTCTAGCAAGATCATTTCCTGTACCAGCAGGAAGAATAGCAACTGGGGGAGGGGAAACAAAATTTTGCTTGTCTATCGCATCCAGAACCCAACCAACAGTACCATCTCCCCCACATACAAGAACTCTGAAGTGAGACACCTTTTTAAACAAATACAGTCCCATTTCTGGCCCCTGTGTTGAGCTCAATTCAAACACCTAATCAAAACAAACAAAGGCTTGGTAATCATGTTGTCAAAGAGTATATCTCCAACAAGCAAGAGCACTATATTTGCAATGTTGGAGTCTTTCATGTATACCAATAGAAGGGCAAACTTGTAGTGTATGGTCATTTTTTATAGAGACATGAGTGCTTGATGAATAGTAGCAGTTTGGTTAACTCAGCTGGCCCAAAGCAAAAACACTTGAAAAAGGGTGCAAAGAATGCAGGGAACAAATTTTGAAGCAATAGTCGATAGTCAAAGATAACCAGATATTGTAAAAAGCAGCAGAGTAACAAACCTGAACAGGATTTAAAAGAATGTTCAGACGTGTCCTGAGTGAGTCTCCTCGCTGGGCACCACTCTTCTTGTTTATAAAAACTAACAATGGTCTTGCATCTGGAGGCAAATCAACCAAATCATATTTCTGCTTCACTCCTAATGTGTGGGATTCATCCCTCTGATTGATTGATGAACTGCGTCCAAGACTGGGTTTTCTATCCATCTTATTGTCTACTTCACTATCTTGATGTCGTACCTCCTTATTTGAACTACTTTTTTCATCCACTTCATGATGACCATTCTGTATTTGATGAGAATTACCTGTACTTTCTGTGGACATTTCACCAATGTTCTCAGTATTCCCTGATTCGACTGATGGTTCATTTTCATGCTTGTACTTTTTGCTCTGGTTCCTAATACTTGCCCGAACAGAAGATGCTATCTCATTTGCCCCATGAGTAATTGAGCTCAAAAATCCACCTGGCATGTTCCAGTTTAACTCCTTCACATACAGTGGTGATAGTATCAATCTTCTAAATTGGCCCAAATCACAAATATCACCCGTTTCATTAGACATTGTACTGTGACAATCAACATGTACTAAACGTTGGCACCACAAGCACGACCATATAGGGGAACCACTGAGGAACGTCCCACCACATGGCTCTTCACAGTAACTACAGAGAGCAGTTTCGTCAGGTTGATCAGCTACATCAGTCCAACGAACAGCCCATTGGTGTGTGACATGCTCATATCCAATCATTGAAACACACTTGCAGTCCTTGTGGGCACTAGAGGAACAGCTTAAATGAGCAACAGCACCACAAATACAGCAACGGTGGATGAAGCCTTCAGAAGCTACAATAGGCCCAAGAGTTTGAGAGGGTGACATGGACTTAAAACATACACAGCAGTTTAAATTCTTTGCACGAGACACGGATTCTAACTCCCATGAATGAGGGGCCACAGGAATTTTGTGCCTCGCCTTTGGGTTTTTCTTAGATCTAGCTATGGCTTTCATCCAACTTAGATTGATGTTTCTCCTCCATTGAAAGGCCGTGTAGGCTATGGTCAATATTCCAACAAGAGCAGCAACAAAACAAGATACAAAGAAAAGCCGATCAGTTGGATTCTTTGCATTCCAACTGTAAAACAGCAACTCAAAATCTCTATCATCATCCATTCCTAGACTATATAATTCTAAAATCAACTGTATTATAATACTATAATTTGCTTGGTTGTAAACAACATACAGAAATCACACCCATTAATCTCATTCTTCGAACAAAATTCATACACAGGCAATCCCCACGTTGTGTAATACATGAACACTCATCCTCCTTCTCTCAAGAAGCATATTAAACAAGAAACTGATTCTTCATCCCTATTTTTTCTCAAAAGCATCTTCTGCTAATCTCTGCTTGTTAACTCCAAACTTCCAAGCCCCAGTAAGGGTATGAACGACAAGAATACAGAATACCTGCATCCAAAAAATCTTGAAAATTATAAAAGGGGGAGAAAACCAATTTTCCAACATATTGTGACAACTCTGTGTAATTTATCTTCATCATATATTATAACTACAATAAAATAAAATAAAAAGCATATATCTATATGACATTTAAAACTAAAATGCTGCATTTTAAAAAACACAGTTTATATAGAGCATCGAATGCGCGAACCTCAATTCTAAGAAACCTAACAGACACAAGAGTCATCCAATCAGCTATGGCATCAATTAAAAATTTAAAAAAGCGATTACTAACAATTGATCACAAAGTAGCTTACAGTTGCTGATGCGTCTGAGAGATCGAGGTGAACCTGAAGGGTTGGATCAAACCCTAGTTGATAGAAAGAAAGTTAAAGTCGAAGATGAGGCGATCAATTAAGAATGGAGAAAGATACAATCTATGCAAGCAAGTCCCAAACAGAGCGTTCCTCTTTTCTTAATAAGGAAGAAAAGAAAATATTTATAGAAATGAAAAACTCGAAGAAAATTAAATCTGATTCTCTCTTTTGCTTTTTGGGGCGCTTCATATAACTTATAAGAGTGAAATTTATATATTTTATAATTATTTAATAACTTGTTTGTTTGGGGAAGATTCTGTGCTGTAGATGTGACATGGAAGAATCTTCATAGGAATTGGATTCTACGTTTTGTTGCCAAGCCACGTGTATTCCTCGACACTAGACAATTCTCTTTCAGATATACTTCCACATAATAATAATAATAATAATAATAAGATTAAATTGCTTGTAGCTTATTCAACTTTTTTATCATTTTCATTTAGGTTTTCAACTTTTTTAATTAAGTCATTGGAATTGTATTTTTATTAATTAAGTATTTTCATTAATTAAGTATTTTTTTTCTCTCACTGTTCGCAAATCCCATTTCAGGCTTCATTTACAACAACTTTAGTGCAAATCTATTTTTTTCTTTGTTTGATGTACATGTTAAAATAGTACTATATCTATATCATCGTCACTATATAAAAACTATATTAGAGTATACACCTTTTATAACTATTTGGCTGTGTTTTTATAACTATACAGTGTTATTTTTGATAAATTTAAAAAAGGTATTTAACAAAATATATAACTTTAAAAACTTATCTAGTTAAAAGCAATTACATAATATATTTGAGTGTATTTTTTAATTAGAAAATGTTAGTTTTTAACAAATTTAAAAAAATTCTTCATTTAGCAAAACATATAACTATAAAAAAAATTCCAGTCAAAAGCAGCTACATAATATCTCGTATGTATAAAATTATTCTTATTATTTTTTTCATTGCATTATTTATAACAATTAATAATTTGAATTATTTTTTATAATTATTTGTTCGGGAACACATTTTTTAGCATTTTTATTACATAGTTACAGCTATTATTATAGTTATATATTTTTTATTACATTATTACAGCTATTATTGAAAACATACGTGCCATAACTTTTTTGTGTTTTCATAGCAATAAAAAGAATAAAATTTATTTATTCTTTGTAAATAAATGTTCTCTCTTATTAACACATAACATTATTTTGAATTAATAAGTTATTAAAATGTATGTTCTTTATTAATGAATTGATATAAATTAAATTGGTGATATGAAGACACGTGTAAGAGAATTAACGGAATAACTAATGCGGGTCCGTCGGCAACGTGATGCATTGTTGTCGTTTCAAAAATAGGGAAGACGCGCGTCTCACACGTGGCCAAACTTTCCACGCTCCAACTACAAAACTATAGAATTCTCCTCATTTATTGCTATTTCATTGTCGACATCTACACAAAAACTCTTTTAACAACTCTATAACCAAATATGTTTGATGAATAAATTATTTTTTCATATATAT
>Ga0123341_1004989_pt1 | contig 11748 bp, 9 predicted proteins | sample Turbeapinknodule_FD_89959 | JGI IMG/M metagenome (GOLD analysis project Ga0123341, IMG submission 89959) | Root nodule microbial communities of legume samples collected from Mexico - Turtle bean Mexico pink nodule | ecosystem: Host-associated > Plants > Roots > Nodule | place: Mexico: Nepantla... | reverse complement strand
TTTTAATACTTTTAATATTATTAATATTATTAATATTATTAATAATAATAAGTATAATAAAAATCATAATAATATTAAAGAATTTGCTTGGTGTAGTGGTTAAATTTTCCTAAACCTGGTTTCAAATCCCATTCACTGCAAATTTTATTTTATGGTGCCACGTGAAAATGCGTGACTTATACTCACGTAGACTTAAAAAAAATGGATTGCGTTGGTTAGACCGTCACTCCTGAAAACATAAATAATAATAAAAATTTGAAAGCTAAAGCCCACACTATCCATTACACTATCCATTGGAAAACGTTCGTCCTCCACAATACTTTTAAACTTTTCGAAGCTTTAGGAGAGTCATTGATTAGCAGTGCGGGGTGTGAGCTTGAACAGTTCGTGGTGCGAGCTTGAGCACTGCGTGAGAACCTTTGAATTCAATAACGATGGAGTAGTTGAGAGCGTGCGAATGTGAGAACGCGACCGTGAAACCGTGGAACTGTGACCGTGAGTTTCACATTTCCTTCATTTTTCAATCTTAACCCTAGGTTTTGCCAAATTTCTTTCTTTCTGTGTATATTGTGTAATTTTATTTTACCCTAGGTTTGTAATTCACCATGGTAGAAACAACTTAATCCTTGGACCAAGAATTTTGGGTTATGGAGGCTACGAAGGATTTTGTATAGGAAGAGATTTTGTGTGGACTATGAGGTTCACTCTTTGGGTGGAGCAAAACCAGTGGCAAGGCTTTGAAACTAATATGGAGCTTTGGTGAATTAGACACATTGCAACAATTAAATAGAAGACTTCCTAATCTTTCGGTTGTTGCAGAATTGCTATTGCTTAGGGAACTGAAGGAGAAAGTGAGTGTTGTGGTTTAGGAAGTGTGATTGTGCAGGGGCTTAGTTGTAGGGGCTGGTGTAGGTATTGGAGGGGTAGTATTTATGAAGCTGTTTTTTCTGATGTAAGGATTGTGGTGCCAACTTGATGGATATGTGAAGTTTTTTATGTGTGAAGTTTTTTATATGTTGTCATATTCTCTTTATAGGGGGTGCATATTTTCTTTTATATGCTGTCATATTCCAATGTTTTCTTATTGTAGTTCAGTAGCATCGATGATATTATTAGTTTCAATTTCTAATTATGCCCCAACATTAATTATATTAACTGTAAGTTTATTTTGGAGGCTTTAGTTGGAGCATATGACAAAACAAAGGGTTCTATGAATGAGTTATTGAATAACCAATAAGAAGCCTTGACGTTTTCCCATACAAGCAAAGGGATATCAGAAGGCCTGGAATGGTTGATGGAAGGATGTTACAGTGTTTACCAAGACAACAGCTAGCTTGGTGAAGGTGTTGCTTATGCTGGGTTATGAGTAGGAAGGTTATGGTTGGTCCAGAGTGCTGAACGGAACATTGGCTGGAGCTGTGAACTTGGACTATGGAGTTATGCACCTTGTAGGGGTTGGTATTGGTGGAACTTGTTGAAGGCCTATGTTAAAGGTTATATTGGTGCAAGTGCTGGTTTTTGCTGGGTGGTTAGATTGGTGCAGGCGCTGGTTAGATTGGTGCAAGATGGCTCATGAGAAGAGGTTGTGGAGGTAGGAAGCTGATGAGGTGATATTGTTGTATGGTGTGAGCAGCAGATGGACGAGAATGCTAGTTCAGGAAGCTGTAGGGTCTTGCTGGTTAAGGGATTGGGGTTGGTTAAGAGGCATAGAAGATTGAGGAATAACATGTTTGGAGCCTATATTCATGCTACTGGTGGTATAGTACAAAGGAAAACTGAAAATCAGGTTCATTTCCGTGGTGGACCAGTTGGCTTACCATCAAGTTGATTACTCTTTTGTTGATTGGTGGTATTAAATAGATAACCAGTTGGTGTTGTCTCTTTTTTTGGGTCCAGTACATGTGGTATCTATATTCTGGATCATATCAGTTACTGCTATAACAATTCTTAGGGGTTTATGTTTTTGGTATTTATTGGTTTTGCTTTTCCGCAACTAGAGTAGCTCCTGGTGTAGTATTGGCTGATTATAATGCATATGGGTGGTTTACATGTCTTGCCTTTAGAAGGTCTTGACACACGCTCAAGGTTTAAGTATGCCTAGAAGATGATCTTTTTTTGTTCGATTGCAAGGACTTTTATGGGGATTTTTTGAACATTTGTGCAGGTCTAACATTGATGCAGTGTAGTGGTATGAAGGGTGCACGGTCTGTTGTTTGTTAGGGGAAGCTTTTGGGTGTTTAAATGTTTTTTTGTAGTTGCATAAAGTGCTGCAAAACCATGCAGTAATAGCTATTGCAGCAGTATCTTGATGTGGGCAGAGGCATTCTTACTATGCAGTGGAGATTTGTAACTTTGGTTTGCTCTTGTGTGTTTTTAGTAAGTTGGTGGGTAAGTTGTGAACCCAAATATTCTATGAATGAGGCCATTTCGGATCTTCTTGAAGTGAGAGAAATAGTGTTTCCAAGTCTGCATGACCCGCACAAGTGCATGGAGCTTTGTATCATAGGTGGGATAATTGAGGGCTGCACCATGTAATTTTTCACTGAAATAAGAAATTGGGTGTCCACCCTGCAATAACACTGCACCTATGCCTACTCCCGATGCATCACACTCTAACTCAAAAGTTTTTGAAAAGTTTGGCAAGACTAGCATGAGTGCATTGAGCTTTCAAACTTTGAAAGACTTACTCATATTTTTCAATCCAACAAAATGGAGTGTCTTTCTTCACTAACTCATTGAGTGGTAAAGCTAGACTTGAGAAGTTGATAACAAAGCATCTATAAAATCTTGCTAACCCATGAAAGTTACTAACATCTCCTACATTTTGTGGTGTTGGCCACTCTTGGATGGCTTTGATTTGCTCGAGGTCCACATGAACCCCATTTTTGTTTACTATAAACCTTAGAAAAACTACATTATCAACACAAAAAGTACACTTCTCTACATTGGCTAACAAATTATTACTTCTAAGAACTAACAACACATCCCTAAGATGCACTATATGGGACTCTAGACTTTGACTATAAACTAAAATATCATTAAAGTAAACTATTACATATTTACCTATACAATCCCTAAGGACATCATTCATAAGCCACATGAAACTACTAGGTTCATTAGTAAGACCAAAAGGCATCACTAACCTCTCTTATTGTCCAAATTTGGTCTTAAAAGTAGTTTTACACTCATCACTGGTAATGAGTGTACCGACCGGTCCCCAGGCTTTGACTAGCCACTGGTAATGATTGGTGCCACGTAAGCGGGTCCCACGAGCAGCGCGGGTTAGTACCTCGCAAAGCACGTGCGCCAAGGAGCTGAAAGTGGTCAGACATCGGTCATCAGGATGTACCAACTTGCCACTAAACAAGGCAGAGAGGTCGGGCATCGGAGACCCAAACAGTAGAGGTGGACCACAAGAAGTGGATCCCAGATCACACACCTGTTATCAGTAAGGGAGAAGCCTAGATCACGAGTGCCCATGCGTAGTGGACGACGCATTCAGACGTGACACAAAGTATAAAGTCACTGGAAGGATATGGCTTGCAAGGGTCACGTTCAGGGGCGAGCTGCATGCATGGCACGTGAACAGTTAGGGCACTCCCAGAGGCGGGTGACCCCAGAGATCAGGTGCACGAGGAGGCATCCATGTGGTCATCCCGTAAGAGGTTGCACTCCAGTTAGGGACCCCACGCGCTAGGTTATCCTGAGAGTAAGGTAACAATAGTGTTGGACACTCCCATCAGAAAGGCCCATTTCAGGTAAACAGGAAACCCTAGTTTTCAGTCTATAAATAGTAAGTTAACAAACTTGGCCAGAGGAGGGGGGAGAATCATCTTGCACCGTTACACACACACAAGAGCAAGAGTATACAATTTTGGTGTTTCCTAGTCTTAGTACTGACTTAAGCGTCGAAGTGCAAACGGCCGCTAGGCTGCCCATTGTCTTTTTGTTTCAGGTGTTCACCACAGGGAAAGCATACACGAACGCAAGGACTTTGGACGTGAGCGTGACGTAGACGTACGAAGGCATTTCGAGTCAACCGGCAAGAACATAAACTATTACATATTTACTTATACAATCCCTAAAGACATGATTCATAAGCCTCATGAAACTACTAGGTTCATTAGTAAGACCAAAAGGCATCACTAACCTCTCTTATTGTCCAAATTTGGTCTTAAAAGTAGTTTTACACTCATCACTCTATTTGATTCAAATTTGATGATTATCACTTTTGAGATCAATTTTAGAAAATATAGTGGACCCATGCACTTCATCAAGCATATCATCAAGTCTACGAATTGGATGCTTGTATTTGATGATGATATTATTGATGGCTCTACAATCATAACACATTCTCCACTTGCCATCTTTCTTAGGCACCGACAAAATAGGTTCATCAGAAGGACTTAGGCTCTTTTGGACCCAACCATTCTCCAACAATTCCTGAACCTGTGATTCTATCTCCTTAGTCTCTTCATGATTAGTTTTGTATGTCAATCTATTTGGTAGACTAGCTCCAAGGACTAAATCTATTTGATGTTCTATGCCCCTAAAAGGTAGAAGTCCAATTGGTCCTTCCTTAGGAAATACATCATCAAATTCTTTTATAATACTTTGGACTTTAGGAGGTAGAATACTGGGTTCTAAAAGTGTGATAGTGCATGTAAGTGCTCCTTTATAAATAAGGAGGCCTGAAGGCTGTCCAGATAGCAGAATTTTTTTTAACTTCTTGATGAAAACCATCCAACCTTGAATCTTTCAGCTAAGAAGATAGACGAAGATAAGGATGTACTGAAGAGATTGTTAAGTTTTTTCTTCTTCTTAGCCTTGTAAAAATTGTATAGAGTAGTTAGAAAGTTTTGGGTCTTGTATTTTGGGACAAAGTAGAAGGATGTAAATAGAAAAGAAAGTAGAGTGTAAAAAAGTAAAATAGGGGTTTAAATAGAAATATAGGCAAGGAAGACATGAGGCTCAACATGTCTTCTCTTCCATGAAGAGGATTTGCACCAATAAGGTGGTGACATTTGTCACACTCTCATTTGAGAGGTTCTGAGAGACTTTCTCCTACAAATAGGAGTCTCTTATACATGATTTTTTTTAACTTTGATTTGAGTAATGAAATGTTGTCCAATTGAGATAGTTTTACTTGTTCAAATTTCTCTCCACAATTGTCTTCTTGCTAGACAAATCTCCAGACTCCTCCCTAGTAGTGTTGGACTAACATCACTCTAGAAACTAAGTGTTGGTCTAACGTCACTTAGATTCACCAACATAATGTTCATCATCCGTAAAAGATATTCAAATAAAAAAAATGAAGAAGAAGATTTACAAATGAAGATGCAATTTAGGATTGCATCACTTCTTTTTTCATCAAAATTGTTTCTATTTGAATGACCTCATGGGAAGGACTATTCTCCCACGCCTTAGCATTGTCCCTAAGAACTATCCCCTTGATTTTGAGACTTTTTTTCATTATCTCTTTTTATTTTCATTTGTACATGGTTCTCTATCTCTTGTGAATGTGTTAAAGGGTACAAACGTTTTATCTTTATGGGTAAAAGTTAACTCGTTTGTAAGGCCAGTATGAGTAGTTTTCTTATCAAATTTCCTTGGCCTTCTAAATAAGATATGATAGGCTTTCATGGGTACTACATCACTTAAAACATTATCTTTGTAGTTACCTATATAAAGACTTACTTTTACTTGCTTATCTACAATTAAGTCCCCCTCTCCATTCAGCCATTGCAACTTATAGCTTTTGGGATGGGGTATAACTTGTAGATCAAACTTTTCAACCAACCTAATGCTACTACAATTCCAGCAAGAGCCACTATCCACAGTAAGAGAACAAGTGTTTTCTAAAACTTTATTTCTTCTATGAAAGATGTTCTCTCTTTGTGTTTCATGCTTCACAATAGGTTGATTGTTGAAGATTCTCCTAATCATCAATGATTCCCCTCACATGGATATACTCCTTCACTCTTTTCTTTCTCCTCTTCACTAGATTCATCCTCTTAGCTACTATACTCATCTTTGCCCCTTAAGATCATGGTTCTCCTATTGGGACATTGAGATGCTATATGACCTCTACCAAGACATTTAAAGCATTGAACCTCTCTAGTGCACATCTTTCCCTCTCTCTAGGATCTTGGGAGTTTCTAGTTTGGGTTTCTCCTTAGGATAACTTTCCTCCCTTCTTTCTTGTACTCTTTCTTGGGATAAGAGCTAGAGTAAGAATTTTCCTTCCGACTTGACCCTTTTCTCAAATTTTGTTGTGCAACTTTTATGCTAAGTTAGACCAAGTAATTCAGATCCCTATAAGGCAAAAGTTCTACTTTGTCTCTTATCTTAAGACTGAGACCACTTAAAAGCCTAGAGGTGGTGGTGGTTTCTTCCTCCCTAATGGATGCTCTCATCATATACAGCTCCATTTTATGCCTATATTCCTCTACACTCATGTTCTTTTATTAGAGTCTTTGGACCTTGTCCCTCAACTCCCTATTGTAGTATGAAAGATATGGCAATGTCTCAAGGCTCCCCTAAGGTCATTCAAATAAGTAATGGGAGGGTCCTTATGGAGACGTCTCTCTCTCTAGGGCAATCCACTAATACATGGCATTTGACTAAAAGCTTAAAGTTGTTAGGCGTACGTTCCTTTCCTCACTCACATGATGACAAGAAAAAATTTGTTTTACTTTCATATTAATCACCGAAACTTCAATTAATAAACTGAATATTGGCGTTGGAATTTCACACAAAAAGTGTGCCAATTAATTTCAATAATATTTTTAAACTTGTTGGTCAATTCAAATGTTTGGAGACAACTATTTTGCACTCTATTCATTTTTTATTTTCATGTTTTTTCTCTTTTAAATTTTGATGTAATTCTTTTTTACACTTTTTCTCAACACATTAAAGTACTCAAGTGTAGAGTTTCATATTTTTTTTATCAAGAGCTCAAATAATGATAAACATTTTAAGCCACCACAGAATTCTGGGAAAAGAGGAAAACCTAATTGAATTCAAAAAACAACTTTCAAAACTCAAGACACAATAGAATTGGACGAAACTAGAACTTGTATGAAACTAACAACAAGTATATAACTCAAATATGAAAAATTAAAATACACCAAAGCTCAAATTCATATTAGAATTAAGACTCAAATTAAAAAAAAACAAATCAATTAAAATAAGTACTACATGAATTTGATGAAGAACATGACTAGACATTACTTGAACTTGATTTCAAAATTAAAACGACTCAAATTAACATGACTTGCACCAAATAAAATTGCAATAAAACTCAAGAAAAATGTAAAAGCACCATGGTATACTCAATGGAAATCCTAAAAACTCATACGGATCTTTCAAGAACAATTAAAACATCTGAATTGAATAGAAATAGAAACAAACATCATTAAGCATTAATAAAATGGAATTGAAACAATTCAAGAAACTCAAGAACATCAATGAACAACACAGAAACAGGAACAAACAATTTAGAAGAAGAAGATACTTAGCTCTTGACGAACCAAAGTTCTAGATACCAAATGATAGCATCATTTTCATCCGGTTCGATTTTTCTTGAAGATTGGTTGGAGTTGGCGGATGCTAATGGAATTAATGAGTCAAGGAGCTCCATTGGAACTAATGATTCGTTAGAGTTGTCGTGAGGTGTGGGGAGAGTGATTGGTCCGACCAAATCATTCAAAGAAATGAGAGAAGAGACCAAAGATGTCTATCCTATGAGATTAGACAAGAGAGTGCTTAGGCTTGCAATTTGGTAGCATAACAGTCATATATTTGATCTACTAAAACATGAGTCAAGCACCTCAATTTGTAGGTGAGAGGGTCGGTCAAGCTACAAGCTGGTGGGAAAATTCAAATGCAAAAAGGTTTCAATTAGGCGCCTAAATCAAGTGACAAGGCAAGCATTAGCAAGGTGTGCACCATGTGACGTAATTAGGTCTAATGATCGGTTTAGGGTTTAATGTGGGTTGTAATTATGCCCCAAGTATGTTTTAGAAACCTAACCCTAACCCTAATCTAATAAAGGCCAACATACAAGCTAAAATCCTACTCTACTTTTAAGCAAGAAAATCAAATCCTACTCTAAAATTTATACAAGGTTATGACACCTTCAAATATATATAAGAGAGTGTCTCTACCATCAGTAGCAGAGTCTCACTCTTTTTGTATTCTCTTTGCCATAGTTATAGTAATTGGTCCTGAGCTGAGACCTCTGTCATCATGAAGTCATCAACATTAATGTCAACTTCGATGTAAGTATTTATCGAAATCGCGACAACTTCAATTATAAAAATGGCTTTAAATTTTTTAACAAAGTAGTTAATTGTGACTATGATTTCACTGATTTTCAAATTCATAGTCATTCAGTGACAACTTTTATGTAATATTTTCACAAATTGTCCATTTACGTTATTTTAGGACTAAATAATACTATTCTTATAATTTTTCTCGGCTTTGTAGGCTTCATCCCCCTATACTTATCTTTTTGTTCTTCTGTGTCGAAGAATTAAAATTTGTGGAGTGTTCTCACGTGGAGGAGAAAATTGGTAGACGAGTCTGTCTTATTTACATTCAATTATTGTGGGGTCCGCGGTCATTGGTATCAATTGGAGTAAAATGTGCATGAAATTTAGGATGGGCGTAACGAAAAAGAGAGTTAAAGTGGGGTCCACGGCTTTTTAATGTTTTATTTCCTCACGCATTAATTTCTTTTTGGGCCCCTCGTATTAATATTTCCACTCTTGGACTCTTTCTATTGGTCGTTTCTTCCTACACCTTCATACATTTTTGTGTCACTCCCATTAGTTCTTGTATTTTAAAAATGTTTTTCTATAAATTATAGTATAGTTTATATTTCGGATTATATAATCTGAAAGTCTTTTTTAAATTAAGGATTAACTTTCGAATAATGTAATCCAAGTTTTGTCTATATTTGGGATTAACTTCTGGATTACTTAATCTTAAAATCTTTTATAGATATGAGATTAACTTTTTGATTATATAATCCAAAAGTCTTTTTCAACTTTGGGATTAACTTCCAAATTACATAATCCAAAACTATTTTCTAAATATGAGATTAGTTTCTGGATTATGAAATAAGAAAGTCTTTTCCATATTTAGATTAGTTTCTAGATTACATATTTTAGAAATCGTTTATGATATGAGATTAACTTCTGAATTATGCAATCTAAAACGAAGATGTTGAAATTCAACAATTGGAGGAACAAGTAGAATAACCAAAGAACGCTTTTCAAAGTGGTAATGAGGTTAGGCGAGTCAATGAACATGGTGGAAGCCAGTCGCCGGTAGATGCCACGTTAGGCGAATAACGTACTTGGCAGAAGCAAACAACAGATATAATTTTGGCAAATTGTGTGAAGAAATATGAACAGTAGGTGAACGTTGGAAATAATAGCTCTAATATGGAAATTGTGTGTCAGGTGACCTCAGATCTTCAAACGGCTACTTTTGTTGTGCCTGAGACGATGGAAATGTTGGATGCCTTACGCCAGCTTGCTGCATCAATATCTATTTTCAGTGGCAGGCCCAATAAAGAGATGGGCCAAAAGACTCTCTCTGGGGCCCATATAGCAAGTGAAGCTTCATCTGTTGATGGCCCGCGGTACTCCCCCACATTCGTATTCAATAATTCACTGGCAAATGCAAATGCTCCCTGCATCATATCATGCATCCAATATGTTACTGAAAATGACAAAAATACCCCTCAAAAATGACGAAAATAACCTTAAATAAAAGGAGAGTGTAAATAAAAATTACTTTCAGAATCTTTTATCTGGAAATATTCCGAATTTGGATATCGGGAACACATTTTTGAATTCCATAATTTTTTTATCCAGAATGCATTTTCAGTGTTCCGGATCTTTTTATCCATAATGTATTTTTTTATTTTTGAATAATATTTACTATTCCAAATTTTTAAATCCAAAATAAGGGTAATTTTGGATATTTAGAAAAATGATAGGGGTGTAGGTTATAATTGATATGGTGTAGGAAGAAATTGCCTAATTCATTACGTCAAATCCACGACAACAAGCCCAATAATGCCTCTATATGCGATGTGCCTATCGAATTGGTTGTGGCAACACAAAATGACCTTATCCTTGACGCGCAAAGTGGGGAAATCTTTGTCAATTTGAAGATTGGTGATTCTAATGGAAAATAGTGGTCGGAGACGGTGGCCATGAATTTCTCTCAATAAGTGCAACTAGAAGATTTTGTAGACAATACAACCCAACTTGACAAGCAGATGAGCAAGGACACAACAGACACTTCACAATTAGGTCAGTTATCTCATCATACAAGACCAAGTCCCACCAAATCTCATCATATGGTGCGGTTTTGACCTAGGCTTAACCTATCAACCCCTTTCCTTCCCTCCTCTCACTCTTGCCAATCAAGACATCAAGTTTGCTAACTTTATGGCCAAACTCAGCCTAAATCGATCCAAGATGATCTTCGGTGGACACTACATATTGACGAATCATCTAATGACAAATCGTGTGGGGTAGGAGTATTCTCGAGGGCCTGAGTGGGATCCTCTTGGAACACTCTTTGAAGATTGATTTTAAAACTTCAAATAATCAGGCAGAATATGAGGTTATACTGGTCGGACTAATACTGGCACATGATATGTAAGCTTGTAGGGTACTTTGTAAAAGCAACTCCCAACTAGTAGTCGATCAGGTAAAAGGATAGTTCGAGGTTAAAGAATTCCTATTGCAATACCACCTCGTCCAGAATCTTATCTCCAAGTTCATATTTATTCATATTGAACACATCCGACGAGAGCACAACGCTAGAGGTGACATGCTTTCTAGGTTGGCTACAACTTAAAAAAGGTCTCCATCGCTGAGTAATCTATGTGGTCCTCAAGAGTCCAAGTGTCAACACAGACGAGTGTCTGACAATTACCAAAGAGGAAACATGGATGACACATATCCAACGCTTCATAGAGAACGATGAGTGTGGAGCCCAAAAGGAAAATACCAAGAGGCAACAAACCGCATGATTCATCCTCATCAGTTGTGAACTATATCGTTGAGGATACACTCAACCCTTACTGAAGTGTATCTCTTAATGAAATCCATGCGAGAAATAACTTACTACGTCATGCGAGAAATCCATGAAGGAGTATGCAGTAGTCACTCGGGAGCAAGGAGGGTTGCTAAGGTACTTAGAGTAGGATACTACTGGCCGACCGTTCAGAGTGATTTCACCGAGTTTGTACGCAAATGTTTGAAATGCCAAAAATATGACGCATTATCCCATCAGTAGCCTGAAAACCTCCATTACATCTTATCCCCTTGGTCATTTGAAAAATGGAGAATGGACATTATTGGACCTTTCAACCCAGGTAAAAGACAACGCAAATTCCAACCTCATGGAGTAGAATCAAATTAGTTTTCAAAAGTCTTTTAAAAAATATTCTAATAATACAACTTTTAAACATTTTAAAATAATGAATGTAAACCATGATTTGTTCAAACATATCCTTCACTCGTTTCAATTCAAACTTAATAATTCAAAATCAATATATTATTATTATGATTAATCTCTTTTTTAGTTTTCACACACCATCTCATGTTTTTCTTAGTTTACAATTCCGGAGCTGTTGGGTATAACTGCTTCTTCCCAAAGTATAAAAACCTAATGATACAACAAATCAATTTCTAAAACTATAGTATGAATATTTAATAT
>Ga0123341_1004987_pt1 | contig 11751 bp, 10 predicted proteins | sample Turbeapinknodule_FD_89959 | JGI IMG/M metagenome (GOLD analysis project Ga0123341, IMG submission 89959) | Root nodule microbial communities of legume samples collected from Mexico - Turtle bean Mexico pink nodule | ecosystem: Host-associated > Plants > Roots > Nodule | place: Mexico: Nepantla... | reverse complement strand
TTATTATTTTATTTAAATATGAAATTAGTATTTGTATCAATAATTGTTAAAGAAAAATTGAGTGAGGGGGAGAAGAATTGAAAAAGGTTAGTAATAAAAGTTTATCAGATTCAGCAAGAGATCAATATCCTAGAACCAGTAAGAATGAGCCACCCTTTTAAAAATTGATTATTCTTCCAAGGAATGGAATTAATGTTTTCTGAAGTTTTACTCCAACAACCACATCTTGAACCCCACACACCAGAGAGAGAAAGAGAGGAAGTCATTTTCCATGTAGAAGTTTCGTTGTGTCATAGTCTCCAAACTCCAAACTCTACATAACAAACACAAGAACTTCGTGTGGAGGCAAAACCAAGCACACGCCAAAGCATTTTTTTCTTTTCTTTTGCATTCAATTCTCTACTCTTTTTGCCTTAACTTGCCTCCTTCAGAACCAAGTCAATAGACTAAAACTTGAAACAAACAACATGGTCCTTCTCAGTCTTATGTCTCTTTCTCCTTAACAACCCCCTCCTCTCATACCTCTCCACAACTACATTAAAAGCCTCAAACACCCTCATTGGCATGCTGCCTGTCCCAAATGCTAAGCAAGGTTAGGTGAAGACAGCAACCTTGAGCACCAACAAAAACCTTCCTTTTGCAGAATAACCTGACGTGGGATCTTCAAGTTTTTTCGACACTGTCATTGATCAGACGGTGAATATTGTCAAATGAAAAGAACTAAAACTACTGGTTGAAGAGGAGGGACTCCAGGCAGTGTTGGTGTGTTTCCACTTTTTGGTTTTGCCTTGCCTTGTTGTGTTTTGGACAAAATGTTGCTGCAGATATCACCAAGTTTGAGGCATGTCACTGTGCTTCCGGGAAAAGGGTTGAAGGAATTTATCAAAGTGAAGGTTGCATCAAGGAGGCTATCTTATCGGATGCTCTTCTATTCACTCTTGTTCTTCACATTCCTTCTTAGGTTTGTGTTTGTTCTGAAAGCAGTGGATAACATTGATGGAGAAAACAAGTGCTCTTCCATAGGTACATTATCAGTCTCTCTCTCTCTCACACACACACACAGTAGAACAGAGAATAAATGTCACAACCATTAACTTACAAACACATACATGCATGAACAGAAACACATAAAGATGTGACTCCGTGAATGAGGCTTACATTTTTCTATATATCAAAGCATACATGTATTCCACTATGCTTTGAACTTTTCATGATTTGCAAATGGCTATATTTATGGCTGATATCAAAGTTTTATGATTATTCATCAACAACACTTCTATAAATTGAGGGATAGTAAAACCAATGGAATCAAGGCAGTGGGTCTATTTTTTTCATTTTTCAATTTTGTTTAGTTATCTATATTCATTTTCCTTTTCTGGAGTGGAATTTTTATAATATGTATTTTGCACTGTATTAGTGTAGTAGGATTCATCAATGGTTACTGTTGGGTAAACTTATACCCTGCAATTGTATTTTCTTTTGATGCTATGTTCCGAAACTTGGTATAAATTCAGCAATTTGCAAATATCAAATTCTAAACCCACAACTTTAGGATAATGATACATTCTGTAACCTTTTGAATTTGAAACAAGTGCATGACACTTTTACTTCTAGAAACAATAAATTCCACCAGGTATTTTATTTATGCATATACATGACCTTTTCATTAATGTTTGCAGGTTGCCTGGGAAAAAAATTGAGGCCAAAGATTTTGGGAAGAAGTCTTGAATCAAATGTAATCTCCTTAAATATTTCTAATTATATTTGTCATGTGAATCCACCTGGTAACTAATAGACCCGAATTATCTATTGGTGGCTGAAAATGACACTAGTTTCTGATAGGTTCCAGAAGTAATATACAGAATATTAGATCAACCCCTTGGCAAAGATGAATTAGAGCAAAGGACTGATATACCTCAGACTTTAGAAGAGTTCATGGTCCAAATAAAGGAAGGTGGATATGATGCCAAGACATTTGCAATTAAACTAAGAGAAATGGTACCATTTTCCCCCTCTTTCAAACTAGACGAATTTAGAAGACTAATCTAATGCAAAAGTAACAGCTTTTCTAGTTCAAGTTCCCATTTAAATTCTGAACATTTTCTTAGGTGACCCTTATGGAACAAAGGACCAGAGAAGCCAAAGTCCAAGAGTATTTATATCGTCATGTAGCATCAAGCAGCATACCGAAACAGCTTCACTGCCTTGGCTTGAAGCTGGCCAATGAGCACACCAACAATGCAGCTGCACGCCTTCAGCTGCCCTCTGCAGAACTTGTCCCTGCTCTGGTTGACAACAATTACTTTCACTTTGTTCTGGCCTCAGACAATGTGCTCGCTGCCTCTATTGTTGCAACATCACTTGTTCGCAACAGTTTGCGACCTCAGAAGGTTGTTCTGCACATAATTACCGACAGAAAGACTCACTATCCCATGCAGGCTTGGTTCTCCTTGCACCCTTTATCACCTGCCATAATTGAGGTCAAGGCATTGCACCACTTCGATTGGTTTACAAAGGGGAAGGTGCCTGTGCTGGAAGCAATGGAAAAAGATCAAAATGTTAGATCACAGTTTAGAGGAGGATCATCAGCTATTGTTGCAAATACTACTGAGAAGCCTAGAGTAATTGCAACAAAACTGCAAGCACTTAGTCCTAAGTATAATTCAGTAATGAATCACATTCGCATCCATCTTCCAGAGGTAAAAGTTAAGGAATTATGAAGTTGTTTTTGTGTATTCCCCTTTTTCCTGTGATGCTTACTGCCATAATACATTTTTCAATACAGCTGTTCTCAAGTCTTAACAAGGTGGTCTTTCTTGATGATGACATTGTGGTACAAACTGATCTTTCACCTCTGTGGGACATTGACATGAATGGAAAAGTTAATGGAGCAGTAGAAACATGCAATGGAGAAGATCAGTATGTTATGTCAAAGAGGTTGAAAAGCTATTTGAACTTCTCCCACCCTTTAATATCCCAAAATTTTGATCCCAATGAATGTGCTTGGGCTTATGGCATGAACATTTTCGACCTTGATGCTTGGAGGAAGACCAATATAAGCTCTACATACCATTACTGGGTTGAGCAGGTATATATATGTACATTACATCGTACTAAAGAAAAGGAAAAGAAAAAAAGTAAAAAAAATTACTTTTGATATGTTCAAAACTAAATTTCAGTTCCCATATTGGAAAAAGATAGTTTAATAACACGTAATTTGTGTTATCTTTTATGCAGAATATAAAATCAGACCTCGGTTTGTGGCAGCTAGGGACATTACCACCTGGGTTAATAGCATTCCATGGTCATGTCCACACTATTGATCCTTTCTGGCACATGCTAGGATTGGGATATCATGAAAGTACAAGTTTTGCTGATGCTAAGAGTGCTGGTGTCATCCATTTCAATGGCAGGGCAAAGCCATGGCTAGATATAGCTTTTCCCCATCTAAGGCCATTGTGGACTAAATACATTGACTTTTCAGACTACTTCATAAAGAGCTGTCATATCAAGGCATTGTAATTTTGATCATGAGAAAAAATGGCTTTTTTTGATGAGTGGAATGAATGGTATTTGCATACAGAAGAAGATGGAAATCAGAGGACTTCTTCAAAGCATATGCCCATCCACCACTACAAAGAAGTGGCAAGACAACAATCAAATGGACTACTTGACAAGATGCACCCTTTTGTTTCAATTTTCATTTTTAACTATTCAGTTGAAATTCTTTTTCTCTTTAATCCGCAATGTAAGTATGAGTATTTGTAGATCATATATATAAGAAAATGCAGTTCTTTGGAAAACGAACAGGCAACTTAATGGATTAAGATGCAAAATGAAGAAATAAAAGTTTTTGAGGAGAGAGGAAAGGACCATTATTGAAAATCCTTTTGAAACAGGGCCCTCTAATCACATGATATTTAGCAACTTCACTGCTGCATTGAATGCTTAATATGAAAAACTTCTTGTATATAGAATACCAATTTGCTAATGAACTTCACATGTCTTTCTTTTTATGCAACTTCACTAAACTTTCCATTTTACAGAAAACGCTGAAAGACTTTGTTATTTTCAATTTTGCACTTATTCTAAAAAAGTTGTTTTTAAAAGTTGAACCAAACATATTTATTTTCTAGTTTCACTGAAAATAAAAAAAATAGAAAATGGAGAAATCAAATCCTGTAAGATTGTTGGTAAATTTTGGAAACTGAAGGAATATCGCCACGCTGTAACTTGTATTTATTTTTGCTTTCCAGAACGGGTGTATATTCCGGGATTGGAGGGAGGTGTGAGCATTGGAAAGGTCTCATGTTTCCACAAACGATTCAGAACAGATTTATGGAATATGAGTTCTAGAATATCTTTTTGGAAATATGTTTTTCTGAGTTGGTTTTCTTGAGTTAGAGTTTTTCATTCTGTCTCGTTATGTTTATACTTTTTATTAGGTCTTGAGTTGTTTATAATCTTAATTTTGTTGACGCATATGCAGAGAAAATTCTTAGAACTAGAGGTGATTTGTAGTTGAGGAGGCTCATGAAGTATGAAGTGGATGATGAAGCCTATATGGGAGGGTGACTAGATAGGTCATTGCGACCACTTTGCTTGACAAATATAGAATGAATGAAGTGGTAAGTAATAATGTTTAGAGACATACATTCAAATTCATGTTATGTACTGGAAATGGTAAATTGATATTGATTGGAAATTATAGGATCATAGGAAGATGAAATTAATCTCGCATTCGATAAAAGTGAATAAGTTAGAAGCATCACATGAATGAATAGAAGTTGTGGTTGAGTTATCGAACTTAAGTAAGTATTTCATAATTACAACTATTTGTATTTTTGTGTTTCACATAATGATCTGCGTGGAAGGTAGTTGCTTTAACCCACTTGTATGAAAAATTAAGAGATGCGAGTTATGGAAATACAAAGCAGCTAGCAGGGTTTGCAGGTTAGTTTGAATAAGTTCTTATAATTTTAAATATTATTACATTTTTTTAAAATACATAACATATTTTATAATATATCGATTGTGTTAAACATGATGTGTTGTAGGATTTATGAGCATTTCCCAACCATCAGGTTGAGACATACACATATTGATTATACCGAGGAAGACCATAAGTGCATGTGGTACGAAGTTGGAAGATTGTTTGCATTTATAGTTGTGTCATTCCAAATGACTAGCAAAAAGAAGTGTGACCATTTGAATCAATCTTGTTGTTCTTGAGGTTCATTAGGTTGGACGGACACATGCAAATAGTTGCACTTTTTCTGAATATGTCCTTTGACAATATGGATATGTTCAGACTAACATATCTACCAAGTTGTAATTGTGAGAGACACAAAGTAAATCACAATCCATCATGCACCACCTTTTACTAGTTTTCCTCACAATCTAAAAGGGCACTCGCATTTTCTACTTCCATTATTAGTAATTTCTAAGTCCTTTTTTGTATCATATGTATTTATTTTCTCTCTCACAATTTAATAGTATATGTCTTCCTTCCCCGTGTCCATTCATACTTGACCTTAATATAGCAATAAAAAAACCCAAATTTATAGACAACATTTCGTATCCACTAAGAGTTATCTCGAATAATAAATACCTACAAAAACATATAATAGTTTTATATTTAATTCAGCAAATATGTTTAGCAAATACAATGTAAATGTAAATACTAAGTTAAGAGTGAACTTTATCTTTTATTTTGTAAACTTATCAATACAATCTTATGTTCTACATGCATTATCCAATATATTACAATATATAAGGTACTCCATATCAGCATAATCTAACACAAACATCAACCTCATTTAATATACCCACATAAAATTCGTCATTTATTTTTGTAAAAAAATAATTTTAGTTACCAAAACACCATCATTTTCCAACATTCTATATTAATGAATCCAGAATAAAAAAAATTGAAAAGAAAAATCCAAAATAATAGTTGAGAATTCTGGAATAAATTTTGTAATTGTTTTTTTATTCCAAAATACGATTTCAAAATATAAAAAAAATATAATTCTAGAATTAAATTGATTTTATTCTAGAACACATTTCATATAATCCCATAACCTTATGGATTAAGTCTTCCAAAAACTTTCTAAAATTTCCATTTTGGAACCCTTGTGCATGAATTCTGAAATGCGCTTTCCAGAATTAACTAAAATGGTTATGGAAACACTATCTCAAATACCATGACAACTACCGAATAATGTGTTATCCGAAAGGACCTCCACCACTTTTAGAAACAATATTTCGGAAGTCATGGCATGTTCAATAAACACATGTTGAATTATGTGTTCCCGAAGACTTTTTCCAGACTTTAAAATCCGGTAGCCACTTCTTCACTAAAAGATAACAACATCCTTCCATACTTGAAACCACCTAGCCCTGTTTCTAAACAACACCATTAGCTCCACCACATGTTTCCAGAAGTGTCACCTTCTTCCACCATCAACAAATCACATCCTCCATGGAGCTCATGCCTTTCACATAAGATTTAAGAGTGAAATTGGTATTTTGAAAATTGAGGGGTGCAAGTAGAAATTGAAGAGGTGTCAGGAAGCAAAAACCAAGAAAAGAAAAGAAAGCTTCAAGGTTAGAGGAAGAACAAAAGAGATGAAGAACTTCATTGAAACGCTTGAAAAGAAAAAAAATTGGAAATGAGAAATCTTCCTCCAAGTTGTGAATGCTTGTTCCTTTATCATCATGATTCACTTGTTTTTCTTTTAAGTTGGATCAAATGTATCACCCAACTCTCATGTATTAGTTTTGATTATCCAAGTATATTTAATTCTTATTTACCATTGATACTAATTTAAGCTGTGTTCAATATTTTTTTACAAATCATTAAATATAAAAAGCAACTAAAAACTGTTATATATTGTTGTAAATTGAACCAACTCTTAAAGTTAAATAATAAGTAAAGTTTATCTCATTAACTATTTAATAAGTTCTTTTATTATGTTTTAAAAAAATGGATAATTAAGAAGAGAACTTAAAAATTAATTATTGAAAAATTAGTAATTAATAATATTAATATTAATCAATCCAATAACCTAGATAATACAGAAAAATTAAATCCTGATATTGAATTTGGTGTTTAAGTAATTTTATATTAGTATTGATAACTAATACTTGGTTACATTTAATGCAAGTTGAAATTTAATATGAATCCTTGTACAAAATTTAACATCTTGAATAGAATATATAATTATAAACAACACAGTACCGCACAATTCCCCTTCAATTGACAAGCTCGCCTACCACCGTTTCAATCAGTTTGACATGTCAATCACCAAAGGAATCTCAATACTTTAGTGCTTTGCTTATGCCTAATCAGAGTAATATTTTCTTACAGCTATTATGATTCAAACTTTTCCAAGGCAAAAACAGGCCAAGGACTTGCAGCAATGAAGGTCATATCAGTTCTATTCAGGTATTATCATCCACTAGCTCACCATCTCAACTATATATCAATCTTCATTTATAGTTTAGAAACTTTCAATAATAGGAACTTCTTCCATTTGCTTACATAAGGAAATATGGCTGCACCATATCGGAAACTACTATAGTCATGTTGGTTCCTCGATTGTACCTATCTATATCTGCTACCAACAATGCCCTCTGACCTATTTTGCATGGTCTAAACTGAAATAATGTTACTGTTAACCTAACATCGGATTATCTTAGAACCCAGTAGCTAGTATTAAAACAGAGGCGAAGACAGAAGGACAAGCTTATTTAACATTTACATGCAAATACCAGCATTAATCATAATAGTATCATATGCCAAATACAGTCCGGGGTCACCACTGGGTCCAGTTAGAATACTTAGAAGAGAACTAACAAAGCCAAGAAGGTATTGGTAAAATGGATACAACCCTGGGCCAAAATGCAAGCTCAGAGAATTGTACAGTGCCAGCTTAGGCAACTGGTGGACGGAGTACGTGATCCTGTGAAGTATCCACTGCAGCTGGCGGCATGAATTGCCACATTGCAACTCCTGGATAACTAATAAAAGGTACCAACTTGTTTCCATGGGCTTGGCCTTGGGCCGCAAATGCGGCAGGGATAGCAGCAGGGGGAGGCATGAAATTGGGTTGTGCATTCAAAGATTTCAGCTGCTGCTCCAACTTCTCCTTCTCTGCCTTGAGCATCTGTTTCTCATCTCGAAGTTCATTCTTCTCAGCCTACATAACATATAAGGAATTTGATTTCAGAAAAAATTATTATTGTGAATTTTTCAGTCTCTGTTAGGAAATGGCGGAGGCAGAAAACTTATAGAGCCATTCCGTTTGAAAAATATGTTTTTACTTTTACTTTAGATACAAAAGTGTCATCTTGTTTCCACTCTATTTCAATAGTTTGATAGGAAACAGTGAAAATAAGTTATTTCCATCATTGCTACATAAATCTTTGAAAACATAAAACAGAAAGAGAACTAATAATTCACTCTCTAACACTTTATGGTTGCTAAAATTCTTGAGAACTACAAAATCAGGAGAGAATCACTAAAAAAGCAGTGGAACCTACCAAAATTTGTGAATTTCCATAAAATCTAACCAATAGTAGAGTGTGTTCCTAGCATTTCTCAAACAAGGAATATTTCCTTAACCAAATTTCCCCCTAAGAGATCCACAATATGTAAAACACAAGAAGTCATTCAAATATGAGTATCACCTTTAACTCTTTAATCTTTTCTTGAAGACCCTGATTAGAGTCTTTCAACTTCTGCGCTTCACCCCGTAACTGTGTCACCATTCGGACAGCATCAATCAGGATAGCAGCCTTGTCAGTTTTCGTAGGCCTTTCAGGCTCCAAAATGGAGCCCAATTCAACAAACCTAACAATGTCCGTCATATTAGGTACATGCCCCCAGCTACACATTTACATAAAAGCTAAAGGGGAGAATAGAAAGACAGGAGGTAGTTGAAATTTTGAAGTAGAAATATACTTGTCGTTAAGCTTATCTCTTCGCAACTTCTCCCGACATGCCTTGGAGCTAGTAGCAGCAGCACATGTCTCAGATCTAACCCTGCAGCCGGAAATGAACAAGAAAATGAGGATAACTTCTTCCATGCAAAAGCTATCTATTGGGGTCACTCCTTTTTCTGAAGTTTAATCATTTGATATAATGTTATGGCTAGTGCCTAGTAAATTTAGTTAAATTATTTAAACAATTAGTATTGCCTTGAGATTTCACTTCATTCTTCAGTCATCATTAATTTATTACGGTATAACAAGAAAGGAAACAAAAAAAGAACACTAAATCATCTGAATACTGTAATAGAAAGAAGCACTCAAGCAAAACAAAGATTAGGAAATTAAGTAAAAAAAAAAGCTACCGAAGAGGGGGTTCAGAATAAGATAGCCAGGTCGCTACACATGTTGATTCTTTGTTTTTTTTCCTTAAACAAAATTATTTCATTCAATAAAAATGAAAGGGTAATAGAACATTGTGTACCTTTTTTTTGAGCCAGCCTCCTTGAGACCATCAGAATCCGCCAGTGAGCCATCAATTTCAACACTAGGAGCAGATAATATTGTAAGAAAGACAAGGTAGTAAAAGAAATGGCTTTTTAATGAGGACATAGACAGAGAGGTAGATGGAGTCATGGATAATGTATTATGAACAAAATGTCAGAAGCCACCATGTTTGACCAAACAAAAATGTATGGCCTTAAATAAAAAAAATGTTTCAGAAAGGAAAAAGAAACCACTTCACTACAAGGGAATTGAAATGTATGCATTACTAAGAATATATTACTAAGAATGGTAATAAAAAGGTAGCATTTCATTTTTTACAGGACTCTTACGAAAAATCATTGTAAATTATCAGCAAGATTCTGGAAAAATCATTTCACATTCTCACATTGTTAAAACCTTAGCAAAGGAAAAAATGCACTATTGGAAGTTAGAAAAATGATCTAGCCTTATCTCAGGAGTTGCTTTATTTGGCTCGAGCAGTACCCAAATTTTAGTAAAACCGTTTACAGAAGACTTTTCTTAGTGGTTTCTCATAACACAAATTAGAATATCCTCTTCATTCTTTACCAACTTCACTTCTCTTACTGCAGACTTTCAACAATCCAATCATCCACCACACCATCCTAATCTCTTACACATTTATTTGTTGCCCTTATCATCACTTTCACTACCCATAACATTCACTTAATAGAGCATTAAAAAACTTACAAGCCATAACTACACAGAAGAATCTCACCTAGTGTTAAACAATCACTCCGTGATTACAAGTTATGCCTGAAGCACTTCTTCATTTCATCCACCTAGTTTGACTCCTATTTAAGAATTAAGATGACCCTATAACTTCAGAAAGTAACTAACCACCTAACTAGGAAGTACAAAATGATCTTCAATTTCATATACAAACGACATAATTACATAAATATAAATATAGATGAAAGAAGACAGAATTAAGGCAATCAATAGTTCCAGAACAGAATTGCATTGAAAACAAGTTAGAAAAATACATCCATTGCATGCTCTAAACAGAAAATTAAGTAACGTGAAAAGCTGCAGAATCAATTAAAACTAACACGTGCAAGAATGTCCTGAGGCGCCAGAATTAATTCCAACCAGTCGTTAAGGACATGTCTGGATTGAAGTTGGGTGAGTTTAAAAGTACTTCTCCTCTAAATGAAGCAATTTTCTTCATTTAGAACATCGAAATTCAACACAGTAGTTTTCAAACTTTAACCCAAACATAACGTTATACACCCCCTCAGGCCAGATTCCATCGCGCAACATTAAAAAAAACAAAATCATCAACTACAACCACCCTTTCCAAAAAATTAAAAAAAAAAAAACGAAAATCACATTTCTTTGAACAACACAAAATCCTACACCCTATAGCTTCCGAAACACAACCCTAAAATCAAACATTCACAAAGTCAAACAAATCAAACAACGAAGCAGAAACCCTAATCACGTGAAGGGGCAAAATCAGAGATTACGGAAACGAAAGCGTGAAAAGGAAAAAAAAAAAAGGCAATTGGCGAAGCGATCTGCATGTACCCGACATTGGAAGTGGCGTTCAAGGCGTTAGGGGGCCATGTGAAGGCGGAGGAAGGGACGGTGAAGGAGGCATCGGGGACGGGAATATCGTCGATCAAGCCGTAATCGAAGAGCCAATTGGTGTTTTCCCGGGAAACCATTGTGCGGATTCGATTCCCGGAAAATTGAGGATTTTGCCGTATGGAAAACGCGTTTTTTGCTTTGTTTACCTCGGAAACAATCAGGGACTGCGCGTGCTGTGTGTGTGTGTGGTGTGCGTGGGGCTTTGCTTGCACGTTTTGAAGTTCCAAGGAGAAGAAGGGTGAAAAAGATAACTTGTTTATTATTTTTTATTGGAAATAAACCATTTTATTAAACCTAGGTAGATGACAACTTAGTTTATGAAAGAATACAAATTATGTTTATTAAATATAAATATTATTATTAAGTATTTATAAACAAAATAAGAAATTTAGTAAATTATTTTAGTCATAAATTGTGAATATTATTAAAAGTTATTAAAAGTTTCTGGGAAAAAGGAAATGTGCGTGTGTGAAAGATGGGAAAAATCGGTGGCAACTGGCAGTCCGTATAGTGGCGGATGTTCGTTGTCAGCTTCTACGACAAAACAGTTGGACTTTTGGTATGGAAATACAGGTATAACTATTTATAAAGTATTATTATTATATTAATAATTTTTATATTATTTTTTTACTGTTTTTT
>Ga0123341_1004986_pt1 | contig 11753 bp, 5 predicted proteins | sample Turbeapinknodule_FD_89959 | JGI IMG/M metagenome (GOLD analysis project Ga0123341, IMG submission 89959) | Root nodule microbial communities of legume samples collected from Mexico - Turtle bean Mexico pink nodule | ecosystem: Host-associated > Plants > Roots > Nodule | place: Mexico: Nepantla... | reverse complement strand
TATAAATAAAAAATTAAGAATAAAAAAATATAAAAGGTAGTAATGAGAAAAATCGAATAAATTGAAAGCTAGTAACAAGATGAAGTGATTTGTACTAGATGTCCCTAAAATAAGTTGGATATTTTTGTATTAATCAAAACTAACTCGTATTGTATATTAGTCAAAATAACTTAATGTGTTACTAAACACATTTATAATGTATTCTTAAGTTACTAGGGAAAAACAAAAATCGTATTAAAAACCTTTTTTATTTATAAAAATTTAAGATATGATACTTTTCAACAATTAACATATCTTCCTCTTTTAAACTCTCTTGACAGGAAATAAAAATAACTCCATTATAGTAAAATCATTGTTCTAAAATGACTATTGTATCTAAAGCTTGTATCACGATAATCAATGAATATGCAATAAATAATATGTTTGGATCAACTTCTTCAAAAGTTCATATATAAAAAAAATAACTTCTCTATAAATTAAAATTAATTTACATACAAATTTTAACAAGTTATTAAAAAACTTCTAATTAGTTTATACATAAACTACTTTTAATTATTTAATTGTGTAATCTTTATACCTATCAGACCGCTCAACCAGTCAGAGTTAATGAACCAAGATAAAGAACTAAGATAAATCAATAAGATACAAGACAAATCAGATTATTTCATTTAAGTTATAATACACATTAAATATGGTCTATTGATGAGACAGTTCATTACAAACTCTATAAAGAAACATAATTATATAAAAATAATATACATTTTTATCAATACATTAATCATACCGAAACAAAATATTTATTTGATGGTTGAAAAATCTTTTGTAAGTCTACCCGATCGAAAACTAAAGATTAAACACAAAAAAGAAATAGAAAAAAACACTACCCAAAAAGAATAATAAATTATTTAGGTGATGACATATATTTAGACCTATACAAATATAGTCTTATTTTCTTTTTTTTTAGTTTCTTGTTGTACTAATATCTCCCATAAGTTACTTTTAAAAAACTAAAAATATGAAAACAATTTTCTGTAAGTTAAAATTAATTTATAGAAATTCTCGTATAATTTCAATTCATACGTAAATTAAGTTTAACTTAAAAAATTGTTTTTTTTTCTTTTCTTAGAAATTGTGGAGAAGCTGGTTGAAACTTCTCAGTTGGTTAGCTTATTGCTTAAGCTAAAATTATTGGTTCTCATTTCGAAACCCATTTCCATCTCATTGGAAGTTGATAGGGCTGTCACCAAAAAGTGTGTCTGGTTTCTCAGTAGCTTTTCTTTTCTTCACCATTGACGAAGTCTCAATTATCCAATTCAGTGGGACATTACCAAGCATCATTGACGACCCTTACAATGCGAAGCACCATGCTTGTCTTCGCAAACACTATCCACTAAGAAACTCAAATTATTGTTTGAAGTGATTCTTAAGCGAAGATAATGTTGAAGATCGTATAAGAGATAAAAGAAAAGTGAATACAATTCTTTTCTGAACCCAAGCAAAAGTTTAGATTTAATTAGTCATCAAGTTATTCATAAGTGGTCCTCCATCTTTACCAACAATACGTTTTTTCCCTTGTGATGTTACCATCCTTTTCTTTTGATGTGCTCAACCTTTCACCAAGTCACTTCATCAATTGAGTAAGTCCTTGTGGGACAAAGCCTTGCTTCTTCTCTTGGAGTGGATTAATGTCTTTCCCATCTATTCTTGCTGTGGAATAATGATTCTTTGGACACTTATTTCAATGTTTACAAAACTGAAATAGTGAGAAAAGATAAATAAGTGATCAATATAATTTGTAAACGATGAAGCACTTACACAAAGATAAACGGAAATAACAAGTTATAGAACTTTCTTCCTTCGGATACTCAAAATTCAACTTCTACTTATTTTACTGTTCTAATTATAACATTTTTTAAGCGTAGATGATTTAAAAAAAGGATGAACGTTAACATGTTAAGTTGTGTTTAAGTATATAAATTAAAATTTTAATTATTTAATTTTTCATTTGTAAATGTAAAATGTATTATCTCTTTAAATTACATTTCCTTTATATTTTGAGTGTCTTAATTATTTCTATTGTTTTGATTTTTTTTTTCTGAATGGATATCTCATAGACATAAACTAGATCAATATTATTCAATTAAGATTTGTTTTAGGAAAAGTTTTTACTTTTAATTTTTTTTTCATTTTTCTATTTAATTTATGTTCATGCTAGAGAGATGAGACCTAGAGAACTATTGGATGACTTAGTCTTCTTCCTTCCTTCGTGCCGGTTGCTAGAGTTTCACTGTGATCCTTCTTGTCTCGATGTTACTCCTTCGAGTCTCGACCTCTCAGACTCAGGTGAATGCCAAATGAGGAAGGTACCTGCAAAAGACAATTCGACGCTCAAGTTGGTAAAAAAGGTATTCGGCACTCGGAGGTGTATAGTGATAACGACGTACCTTTGTTCTTATAGTGTGTGTTATTTATATTATTTTAATGGACTTAACTTATTGGACCGGATTAGTGTAGTGGATCACACTTAAGGACGTATTACCTATTTCTGAATGGTAGTTTAGTTTTACTTACCTTAGTTTGAGAGTTAATGAATTAGGTCTGTCGATCAGCCTACACGATCATGCAAGTCTCGATCAGTTCAATCAAAAAGACCAAGTCGTGGTAATAGACCGACCAATACAGATTCATTTATGAATATCTTAATTTTATTCTCAAGTTCAACTAGTTAAAAATTGTACTGGGATGACCGACCGGTCTGTTGACCTGGTCAACCCACGCAACCAGACCACACCTTAAGGTACGAGGTCGACCACGTGGCATATATGATCGACCGACATAAGATGCTCAAGTCAAAGGTTGACCCAATTAGCAAAGGTTAATCCATGGTTAGGAAACGACCTAATCCAATCCTAATCGCTAAACAACCCCCTAATCCGGCCCAACAGCAAGGGCCCATCAAGGTAATATAAATATCACGCATTCCAAAGAAGAAGGTACGTCATTATCTACAGTATTCTAACCAGCCGAATACGATACCCCACTGACTTGAGCATTGGAGTGCCATCTGCAGGTACCCCACCAGCCTGAGGAGCCGTTCAACGAGAAAGATAGAAGGAGGATCGTGAGACACAACCGACTGAGTAACATCTGAAGACAATAGTTCTTTCAATTCTCAAAATAGTTCGAGTTTGTATGATTAAAGATACAGATGAATATAAAAAATTGATAATAGTATGCATCTATTGTTGTTGACTTGATATTTGTCATAACTCTGTAGAAACATAGTTTTCCGTTAATTGTTACTGCGATTCTGAGTTGATATATAAGAGTGTTGGGTTAGATAAATCATAAACATAAATGTAGGTAACGATGCGTCAGCTGAAAAAAACATAGATTTGTCAGTTGGGAGGTGAAAGCGGCTTTAATCATATTATCTGTTGTCCTTGTCCAACACCTGGAACACATTATTAATGGAATACGAAGAGACACCCACTGTCCCATTCTACCAATTAACCAAAGAAAAATGATAGTTTCACAATTTGGAGTTGTATACGATTTCATGAAATAGGTTTAAAAATAAATATATATAGTAAAAGGTAAATTTATAATTAAATTATATAGAAAAAATATAAAAAAATATTAAAATAATAATTTTGAAAGTTATAAGATGGTTGTATAAAAAATTAGGATCGTTGATATATCATTATATCATTGTGCTTAACCAAATTAATTAGTTTGTGGATTAGGGTTTTAGCATTCCAACTTAACGGTCAAAACACCTTTCCCATTTAACCGTTTCTTCATTTTCAATTCACTCTTTGCTCCTTCGCACACTTCTTTCTTTTCCTTAGCCCAATTCAGAAACTCAGCATTACTATTTACAACCATTGCTGAACGCTTCATGACACTGTCAGAACCACAATGGTAGAAGCTGCCATTTCAACGCCCAAAAAACTCTCGTCATCTCCTCGGTCACCGTCGCCATTCACGCCCAAACGCTCGCACTCTGTGGAGCGAAAGCGCCCCGGCACTAGCGGCTCCGCCCGCACGACGTCGTCTTCCGGCAAAACGTTTTCAAATTCCTCAACAACAAGAAGCCTATCCGTGTCGTTTCAGGGCGAGTCGTTCTGGATCACCGTCAACAAAGCCAAACCAACAACAAACAACATCGTTTCCTCTCCCAAACTCGTCGCGCCGAGAAAATCGGCGTTGGACGGCGCATCGTCTCCGCGAGGAGTTATAAATAGCAGAGGCCAGGTTTCTTTTATTCGTCCTGCTTCACCGAACAAGGTTTCTAATGCAGTACCAACCTCTTCTTCTTCTTCCAGAGGTGTGAGCCCCTTGAGGCTCAGAAGCGGGGCGTCCTATAACGGTTTCAACAAAGAGCCTTCTATTTTGAGTTTTGCCGTTGATGTTAAGAGAGGGAGGGTGGGAGAGAACAGAATTGTGGTGGCGCATTCGCTTAGGCTTCTCCATAACCGCCTCTTGCAGTGGCGTTTTGTCAACGCCAGAGCAGATTCTGATCTCTCTGTACAGAAATCCAATGCTGAGGTATGGTTTTATTTCAAAGATACTTACAGTTTACTATTTTTTATTTTGGATTTGATTTCAAGAAGTGAATATATAGTTATAGCTTCCAAATCCTAAACTCGGTTCCTTCTTTCTCTGCCAGTTTGGCTTAGATAGATTAGACTAAATAATCTCTGCAGAACTTCACCGGAGTTTCTTGAGTTTAGAGTTATCGTTAAATAGGCACAGTCAATTTAGGTAATGTCACGCCACACATGGTAGAAGTCGACCAGGTTTTCTTGTTGAATTCAGTTCACCATTAAAACTTTCCACTGAATGACATTTGGAGGTCACACTGATTAAATAGAATTAACCAATTTAGGTCACGCATTGTAGAAACTCGCTAGAGTTTTTTTGTTGACTCTCGAAGAAAACAGGCTCATTAAATAAGCATGATTAGTCCAGGTTACACATTGCAGAAGCTCACCACAACTTCATGAGTTCATATTGAACTTTTAGCATGAACAATCTTAGTTAGTGATAAAATCTTGTTTATGTAAAATTGACCATTGATTTTTTATTTTTCTTTTATTAGAGTTGTCTCTATGATGCTTGGGCATCTACCACTAAACTACAAGAATCTGTGCGTGCCAAAAGGAGAGAACTACAATTGCTGAAGCATAAATTGAAGCTGGTATTCATCCTCAAAAAGCAAGTACGATCTACCGTTACCCTGTGAATTGTTCATATACTTTTAGCTTGATCATATTTGAATTTGATTCTCTTCAACATGGAACTTACTGATTACTTGTTTAACTTTGGTATCCAAATTCTAAAGAAAACTTTCACTGTAGATGGTTTATTTGGAAGATTGGGCTGTTTTGGATGAAATTTACATTAGTTCACTTGCTGGAGCTATTAAAGCATTAAAGGCTAGCACTCTCCGCCTGCCTGTTGTTGATGGGGCCACGGTATTTACTTTTTGCTTTTTCTTCATTCGTCTATTCCTTCATGATAGGTAGTGTCATAATTATTTAGTTCATAAAATTTGTACTTTGACACTGCATAAAATAAAATACAATCATTTTACAACTTATTCTAATAATATAATAATATATATTAATAATGTATTAAAATATAAAAAGTATGATTAAAATATTAATATATTAAATTGTCAAGTAATTATATTTTTTTTTAAGGGGATGTAAATATATCATTTCTCATTACTATATAACATGTTTTGGGAATAATATAAAAATCTCCTGTCAGGCAGATGTATGTAAAGTCAAGGATGTTATCTGTTCAGCGATGGATATAATGAAGGCTATGGGATCCTCCATGTGCTTATTGTTACCAAAGGTATATATTCTTTTTCTTTACCGTACTAAGGATTTTAGATATTAATTATTTATGTGGATAGTCATACTTAAAAGTATTCAACAATAAAAATTGTTCTAGTATATACAATTTTTTTTCTCCTATTGAACCAAAATCCTTTATTTTTATTTATTGAATTTGTATTTGTAAATATAATTTTAATAAAAAAATATTTAATTTTAATTTTAATAAAAAAAATGTAAAGCAATACTTATCAACGTGAGTTGAACCCATTAAAACCATATATTATACGACTTCTTTATCGAATTTATTACCTATTTTATAATAAAGAATAACCTTTTAAGTACGGTTCCATTGATGTGTCAAAATGTCTGAAAAGCATTTACAATTGATAGGTTGGATATGTAAATTCGTTGGTGGTGGAAGTTGCTAACTTGAGTACGAAGGAGCATGTTTTGCTTGATGAGTGCAGACGCCATTTATCAATGGTTACAACCATGCAGGTAAATTTTGTATCCGAAAAAGAGGTAGGGAAGCTAAAAATATTTTGCTGATTTTCATCAGATGATCATAACATGAAGTTAAAGACGGACATGTTAATCAAATATATGGCTGCAAGCTTATTAACAAAATATTATTTGCGCCTGCAGGTTAGAGAGTGTAGCCTTAGATCGCATATTTCACAACTGAAGTGCTTACCTGAAACTCGACATTGAAAGTAACAAGAACATAAAGCTCACATTCATTGCTAACGGTGTCGTAAGTTAGGATTTTGCGTTCTGCCAATAGGTATGCTTATCTTGGCCTTGATTAATGCCTACTTGTATGATGATTGATCTTATGCAAATCAAATAGTTAGGAAGTTGATTTTTAAGATGCAGGTTTATTTATATAAGCCTTTTTTTTATTGTTATTTTAAAAAGCTCAAAAGGATGTATATGTAAACCTTGTTGCACAATATATTTTGTATTTGCATGTTATCTTTTGTATAATTATGATCCGGTTAGTAAGGTATCCGGTTCTTTTACGTTGTCTCTATTATTACAAGGGTTGGTCTGTATTCCATGGAAACTATAAACAGTTCAGTTGTAATATATAAATATAATATAACATTCATTTGCTCCATTAATTTGTACTACGAAACTTAACTACGGGTGCTGATAATCTAGAGCCAATCTAAATCTAATAAAATTTAAAATTTATATCATTTTAACTTATTAAATTTATTTAAATTTTTACAAATGCATTTAAAATAGATTAAATCTATTTTAATTCAAAATGGATTTGTGTTCACACTTTGGCCCACTCAGTTCGACATAGACTTTGGTTCATTCGACTCAACATGAAACCTAGTAGACTCAGCTCGACATGGAACCTGTTAGACTCGGCTCGACATGGAACCTAGTAGACTCGGCTCGAAAAAGACTCGGATCGACTCGGCTCGAAAAAGACTCGGATCGACTCGGCTCGATGTTGGCCTGGACCGACTTGGCTTGACATAGTCCCAGACGGACTCGAATTGACATGGGTTCGGACTAACTTAAATCGACATGGGTCTGGGTCGACTCCGCTCAACATATGTCGGGTCGACTCGGTTCGACTTGACTCAACATGGGTTTGGTGCTGACTTGACTTAGGCTTGACCAACTCGGGTTGACATCAGCAAGGGGTCAACTAAGCTCGACATGGGTGTGAGCCGACTCTGCTTGACTTTGGCCTGAGTCAACTCGGATCGACATGGGCCCGCCCGATCGACTCCACATCAACCTAGAGCTACTATACTCGACATCGGTCTGGACCGACTCAGCTCGATATTGGCCCAGACTGATTCAGCTAGACATCGATCCAGACCGACTCGGCTCAACATCATCTTGGATCGACTCTACTCGACATCAGCCTGGGCCAACTCTACGCGACATCAGTCGAGCCAACTCAGCTTAACATGGTCTGTGACCGACTCGGATCGACATGGACTTGGGTCAACTTGGCTCCACATGGGTCTGGGTCGACTCACCAGGACATGGGATGGCCGACTCGACAAATGCTCGGGCCACATTGGCTCGACCTCCGCTCTGGTCGACTTGGCTTAACCTGGGTTCGGTGTCGCCTCGACTTGGGCTCTGACCCACTTAGCTCGACTTTGTCCTGGGCCGACTCGGCTCGACTTTGGCTTTGACTGACTTGACCCCGAATCGATTCGGACCGACTTTGCTCGACCTTGACCAAGATTGACTTGACTCAAGCTAGGCTCGAGCCAAGTTAAAATTGAACCCAAAATCCATTTTAGATCATCCAAAAATGTATCTAATCTATATATAATTCATACCCAATTAAATGGATTTGACTGAAAATTTAAAAATATGGTTTTGAGTTTGAAAAAAATTCATTTAAATAAATTAAAAGTAATATAGATTTTAATCATTATGAATTAAATTTGGTAATTTGAATTATTTGTCCCTTAAAGTTAGGGTGGTCATGGATTGGATTTAAAATCCATATCCATTTTAACTAGATCAAATTTAAATGGATCTTTTTTAAATCCATTTAAAGTGGATTAAATCTAGATTCAATCCATTTTGTTAATTAGATTAAATCTACTTTGTCAATCACATTAAATCCATTTTGATATGGACACAGACTAACTTGGCTCAAATCAGGCCTAAGCCGACTCAACCTGAATGCGAACCAACTCGGTTTGACATCGCCCCAGGCCCGGACGACTCGACATCAGCCCGAGCCCGAACGACTCAACATCGGTCTGGGCCCAGACGACTCGACAATGGCTCGGGCCTGGATGATTCGACATCAGCCTGAGCCTGTTCAACTCGACATCGCCTCGAGCCCGTTCGGCTCGACATTAGTCAGGGCCCAATCGACTCGACCTCGACCCGGGCCCGCTCCACTCGACATCAACTCGAGCCCAGACGACTCGACATCGGCCTGAACCCGAACGAATCGACATCGGTCTGGGCCCAGACGACTCAACATCAGTCTGGGCCCGGATGACTGGACATCGATCTGGGCCCGCCTTGGCTAATGTCCAGTCAAGCGAGCCCGGGCCGATGTCAAGCCGAGCGGGCCCAGATCGACTCAACATCGGCCTGAACGACTCGGCAATGGCTCGGGCCTGAATGATTCGACATCGGTCTGAGCCCGTTCAACTCGACATCGACCCGGACCCGCTCAGCTCGACATTAGCCAGAGCCCAATCAACTCGACATCAACCCGGGCCCGCTCCACTCGACACTGGCTCGAGCCCGGACGACTCGGCATCGGTCCGAGCCCGGACGACTCGGCATCGGTCCGGGCCCGGACGACTCGACATCGGTCTGGGCCCGAACGACTTGACAATGGCCTAAACCCGGATGACTCGACATCAGCTCGGGTCGCTCGGCTTGACATCAACCAGGGCTCAATCGACTTGACATCGACTCCGGCCCGCTCCACTCGACATCGACCCGGGCTCGTTCGACTTGACATTGGCCCAAGCCCAATAGAATTGACATTGTCTCGGGCCCGGGAAATTCGACATTGACCTAGGCCCGTTCGGCTCGACATTAGCCCGGGCCCGTTCTGCTCAACAACGGCTCGGGCCCGTTCGACTTGACATCGGCCTGGGCTTGCTCAACTCAACATTGGTCTGGCCCGTTCGGCTCGACATCGGCGCGGGCCCGACAACTCGACATCAGCTCAGGCCAGCTCGACTTGACATCGACTCGAGAATGCTCGGCTCGACAACGACCTGTGCGCGCTCGGCTAGCGGGCCCGGGACTGCTCGATTAAACATCGATCTGGGCCGAGACTGCTCGGTTAAACATGACTAATATTAAATATAAACAGTGTTGTAATCGATGAAGAAATTATGTATATTTTTATGCATATAAGTATAATTTATGAAAAACTGGTCGAATAGTTTGCCCATATATATAAAATATTTATTATTGTAAACTAGGATCAAAGCTATATTAATTATATTTTTTATTAACAATAATAAATAAATAAATATGTTATTAAAAATAAAAAATAAATATATTATTGTTAATAAAAAATAAATAAGTAAGAATTATTTTAAAATTATTTAATCCGAACATGCTATTAATTATATCTGGAATCGTAAAATTGACAATATGGAAATGAATATTACTGCTTTTCTTTATCAAAAAATTCTGTAATTGTTTTTGTATATTCTAGTTTTATCCTTGATAATCTCCCTCTTACATTTCATAATTGATCTTTATTTATTTTCGCTTTTACATTTCTCCCTTGTTACTTTTTTTTGCATTTATGTTTATTGTTCTTCAGTTTCTCAAAACATTTATTTATTATCTTGTTTCTTTTAATTTCCTCTTAAATTATCTAGCTTATATATTATTCTTCATGAGTTTACATAACTTTTTTAATATTATCACTACAAGAAAAATCATGAAATAAAAACCAATTTTAGAAACAAAAAATAATTAGTTGCTATAGTGATTAAATTAAAAAATTATTTTAGAGACTAAATAAATTTTTGGTTTCTAAATTAATTTTTATTATTATTAAATGATTTCTAAATTAGTATCTAATTACCAATCAAGGTTTTTCTACCAAATTTAACTAATTAGATACCAATTTAGAAATCATTTAACAATAAAATACATTTGACCCACTCTTATTATTAAACTTACTCACCTACAACCATTTACTAAAAAAATTTAATTCAAGGGCGTCTTTCAAATACCAATTTTGGACCATCAAAAGAATTTGATCTTTGGGCTAGTAATGGCCCATACCACGCTCCAAGGTTCTAAGTAACTGTTGGGCTTTATTTCCATCTATTCTCCTCCAAAAACAAATCTGGTGGGTCCTGTGTAAAATAAAACTCCCTTGCACTATGCAGTATTCAAATTTTGTGAAAACAACCTTAAAGTTAGGAAAAACGTATTTTTATTTTTTTTTCATTCATCCTGCCCATGATCAAATATACAGTATGCAATACAACTAATAACTAATCTATTAATAATATTCTTATTATAGCAATTGATAGCATATAATGGCAATGATCACTAATAATAAACCTTTTAAAATTTATCAAAGTAAAAAGAAAATGAAATTTGCTTGAAAAATTATATCATATAATTTAGTTTAGATTCTTCTCCGATAAGAATTTTCTATGAATATCTCTTTTGGTTTGAATAAATTTACACTTTTTACGTATCCTGTAAAGAGAGAAAATTTAGGATAAGTATAGGAATTAAATAATTAATCAAATTAAAGTCCGGTTTAAAATTATAATCTTTGTGCAAATACTGAGATAATAGTCAACAGCAGAAAAATGATGTCAAAAATTATGGTTTGTGTGGTTGTATGGAGATGGTTTAAAGATGAAAGAAAATGAAAGACTTTAGAAGAAGATGGAAGTTTAGCTGAGGTGAACTATATATATAAATGGGATGTGTGGGTCTTATATGATAAAAGGTTCCTTTTTTAAAAAAAAATGGAGTGTGAAAGAGGAGAAAATATGATTTGGAATAAAAAAAATTACAATTTTTCTTTCTTTTGCCTTTTACCTTGTAATGAACTACAATTAACATGTAATCTTATATCACTTTTTTACAGACAATTGATGCACCACATTGTCATCTTTACTTTTTACGTGTAATATTCGGTGATTGATAACTTCACTAATTTCATCATTTATTAGCGAAATGAGGTCAATGACAAACTATTATGCACATGTTCATCCAAATAACAAGTTTGATTTAAATTTTCAGTCTAAATCCTAGATTCTATAAAGAAACATATTGCATATATTCTTAATTATGAAAAAGAGTGTGATTTTCAGTTTAAATCCTAGATTTTCTTAATTATTTTACCCTTGACCTCACCATATATATATATATATATATATATATATATATATATAT
>Ga0123341_1004985_pt1 | contig 11753 bp, 13 predicted proteins | sample Turbeapinknodule_FD_89959 | JGI IMG/M metagenome (GOLD analysis project Ga0123341, IMG submission 89959) | Root nodule microbial communities of legume samples collected from Mexico - Turtle bean Mexico pink nodule | ecosystem: Host-associated > Plants > Roots > Nodule | place: Mexico: Nepantla... | reverse complement strand
GTCTTATCTTGAGAGTTCTTTGGTTACCTCAAGTGGCGGCATTGCACACTCATCTTGGAGTCTCCATCCTCTAAGTGGTGTGATCATCCAACCATTCCTCCATCTTCATGAGCTTTCTCTTCTCCTTCCTTCCTTCTCTTTTTATGTTCATGTCTTAGCTTGTTTCCTTTGTTTTTCAGTTCAGTTTTCTAGTGTTCTTGTTGATTTGCTTCGGTTCCTTTTTCTATTTGCTGTTCATCATTGGTTCTTCTTCTTTTCTAGCTTAATTTTTCGGTGCAATTCTGTTCTTATGCATTTTGTTCGGTGCTTTTGCCTTTTCATTCAATTTGTTCGGTTCAATTTGACAATACATGGAACTTCCATATGAGTGTTGGTTTTGGTACTAATCTTGGTGAGTTCTTGATCATAGAACCTTGATCCAATTCTATCATAAAGTGCCTATCTCATATCCAACTCATGATGATTCCTAAGAATGTCAAGAATCATTCATATTGTGCTAATGGAATCATATCAACTCTAAACCCAGAGCTACATCTAGTCTTCTCAGAAACCTCTGAGGAATTCCACTAAGCAATCAAACCTAGATCACTTACAACACAACCAAGAAAATGACATTGATCCCCTCAAGACACACACTTCTCTTGGCCAACACACCAACACTAAGAATGCTGATCTTGATCCCCTCAAGAACACACAACACTTTTCAGCAAAACACACAAATAAACTTGTTCAACAAACAATCGGTTGTTTCCTCGAATCAATCGATTGTTTTGGTTTTAACAACTCAACCATTTGAAAAACAGATTTCAATCTTTTCTAAAAACACCTAAGTATAAAACAATCGGTTGTTTCGACAAAACAATCGGTTGTTTCGACAAAACAATCGGTTGTTTAGGGTTTAGGGTTTAGGGAAAAACACTTTTCTTTTAAAAGATTGAGAATGCCTATGCTTTGGATTCAACCTAGAGTGGATTACAAAACTCAAACTACCCTAGATCCTAACTAAGACAGCTCAGCAACAGCAAGCACAGCCAAACCTTCAACATCCTTCAAAGGGTTTGGATTCTTCAAAGCTTGAACACCACTTGGTTCAACAGATTCACCCAAGTGAAACCTTGCCAAGAACACGCTAAAAAGAAACCTCTTGGCTAAGGTCGACTCACCCTGTAGAGAGCACGCTAAAAAGAAACCTCTCAACCAAGTTCGAATCACCTAAGTAAAATCCTGAACGAGAGTATCATCTCACCGAAAACATGATAAGCAGAAGTATTCGAACAAGAAAAAGGAAGTAAAAAAGATAAGGCAATTGATAATTATATTCAAAAAAGGCCGAATGGTCGTCGATTTACAAAAAAGAGCACACAACTACAAAGGTACAAAATACGCGTGGTAAAAACAACATAGACCTAAGCATCTAAGTCTATCCTCTCGGCCCCTTGAGTTTCTGAAGGAGCCGACACGCCCTCTCGGGCCCTCGGGATCTCATCAATTGGTAAGAGCTTACCCTTATAAAAGTCCTTATCGACGTCGAACTTCCCCTCGTCCTAAGGGATGTTATAAAAATAGGCAGCCTAGTCGAGAGCCTTTTGAAAGTCGAGTTCATGTTGATCTATGATGTTGTTATCAGCAATCTCCAGTTCCTTCATCAGTTTTTCGATCTTTTACTCAGACCGATAGTTTGTAAGGGCCATGTCCGAGAGGCTTTCTTTGAGCCCTCGAATCTCTTCATCTGCCTTATCGGCCACTTCCCTCCCATTCCTCTCGGCCTTGGCACAAAGACCTTTCCAATGATTAACTTCAGCCTCGAGGTCTTTGTTCTTGCCCAACAAGCTATTGTTCCCTTCAAGGACCAATTGAAGTTTGGCAGTCGAATCTTCTAGTTGAGAGCGCAAGCTTTCCACTTTAGCTGCACTCTTATCCCTCTTCAGCAAATCAGAGGCCATACGCTTGCCGAGGACGAGAGTACGCGAGCAAAGCTCCATGAAAGCATCATGGACTTGAGAAGGTCGAGCCGACAAGAAGTAGTCCTGCTCATAAGGGTTGAGAGTCACCCCGTCGGCAACTCGAAGGTCATGACTGAAAAAGTCAAGGCCGCCTGAACTCGACCCTCCGACACCTCGACCTCTCTTTGGAGACTTGCCCGATGAGAGTTCTCCATGACGCCGAGAATAACGACCTTGATCCTTTCCGTGATCGTCCTTTGTTCTCTTCTTCGGGTTGACGGGAGGACGAGTGGCATCTGGTCCCGACACCACAATTATTGGGACAGCCGCCTCTGTGGCAGAAGTGAAGCTCCCGGCACCTGTCTCAGCAGTTTGTGCCCTTTGTTGTCGCTTCAAGCGCAACTCCTTGAAGTAGTCCTTATTCCCACCTGTGAGTGTTAGGCCTACCATGATATTTGCAAGTAACCAGGATTAAGTCAAATGTTAAAGTAAAAAAGAGCCGAGACGAGTAAAAAATCACATACCATCAACGTCGACAATTTTATCAGAAGACAAGTAGGCACGGACGAGAGCCCGGGTTGGGATATGGCGGGGAAGCCCATCCAAGACAGATAGTACCTCCAGGTCGTCCTCGATCATTAGGCTTCTCGGCCACATATAGAAAAGTGTCGAATCCTTTGTCCAATAGAAAAGGAACCTTGGAGTCTCACCATCAAAGAAAAATGGTCGACCTTCCTCCTCAATCACAACCTTGAAAATACCTTATTTAAATCTCTTATAGAAAGTGGTAAAAGGATGAAGGAAGCTATTCTTTGATTGACCGACTAAAGATACCCAACCTATCCGGTCTCCTGGCCTTGTACCGAAAAAATGTAAAAAAGACCTAGGAGTGGGCTTAAGACCAAGCACCTCACAAAGCAACCAAAAAGCCTGGAGTGCCGCCCAACTATTCAGATGCAACTACATGGGAGCTACGTTTAAGACACATAATACCTCCATGGTAAACTCATCAAAAGGAAAGTGGACATAAATGTCCAAAATCAAACAAGAATAAAAATAGAAAAAATCCTTGGCTTTCCTCCCTCTATCCAAACAAATGGTTTCAAATTCTCGACACCTATGAAATGCAAACACACCATTCGACACACCCTCTAAAACAATATCAAAACTATCTACAAAATCATGAAGCATTGACACCTCGGTATACTTAGAAAAAACCTCACGAACCCTGTTGTCCACCCACACATACTCGGCCTCTCGAGTTTCCTCCCCATGATATGTACTTAAAGATGATGACATAGCAAGTTCAGGATTATCTCGGCTAGAAGGACTGATAGCCCGAGAAGAATCCTCTGTACTCTCGGTATCACTAGGCACAACATCTATAGCCAATGGCCTTTCCCTACTCAAACTCCCAGAATCCGAAGAAAATAAAGTGGTTACAAAAGGAGAAGACATGATTACCTCAAAGAAACTCTTCAAATGAGTACACACAATCAATGAAAGGATTATTTGATTCTCGGATTCTCGAAGCTAATTCATGGTTAACACGTGAGAAATGGAACCCACCACCACCACTATTTATTGGTGAAGGAAAGGGCGAATACGAACTGTCACACACGATCTCCACTGCTGGATCAATTCAATATCAACGACCCAGATCACGCGAACTCGCGCTACCTGACATCACGTCACATCCATATGCCTCGAGTAACCAAAATTTTCCACTCGGCCTCTAGGACATAAACAGATTACACAAACGTAACAGATTATGAAGAACACACTCAAAACTAGCTCACGACCTTTCAGCTTCTCGGCTTCTCAGCTATCTAAGACTCTACGTTACATTTCCATAATTTCACTCGAGCCTGGGAGGCATATGACTTAGGAGAGACGTATACCCAAAGATAAAGCAATTTTCCTTTCTTACACTCTACGTTACATCTCCATAATTTCACTCGAGCCTGGGAGCAAATGTACCACCGGGAGGCCGAAAGGCCGAATAGTCGATCAGACTGAACGAATGTGGAAGCAAACAATAAACCGTGATCAATCATAATTAAGCCAGTTTAATCATAAACCATGATTAAGGCACAAATGGACCTTCATCGGAGCCCAAAAGAAGGGCCATGACAGCTGAAGCCCAACACAAGGCTATAAATATCAAATTGGACCCAATGCCAGAGGTAATTTTTCTGATCCCTTACTAACCTGTGTATTATACTCAGACTGACTTGAACGTCGGTGCGCCTTCACAGGTACCCCACCCCGCTCATCTTGGAGAAGGAAAGGAAAGCACCAAGCATAGGAGCCGCGAGGACGAGAAAACGGAGATTATTGAAGTCACTCTAAGAGGAGCCCAACCTTGTAAAAACAGTTAGATAATGTTACGCTGTTTAAATTTGATCTAATAACATGAACAAGTATATTGTTCATTATTTTGTTTCAGACTAAATAAGACCAACGTAACTTATTCGTCTCTAGTACTGGTGCTTAACAATTATCTGCAACCTACTTTTCAATGGCTAAAACTTAAGGATATTAATTAATTGAAGTTGTTCCCACATAGGACTACTTTTACCAAGTTGAGAAGTGTGATAGGATAAAACAAAGATGGTATATGGGTTTTGTGTATCGTGAGAGTTCCGTCTTTAGACGTTCAATAAAAGTAAAAGAAGAGTTCTCTGCTTATTAGAATCCTTTAACAAGACTTTTGTTAAAAAAAATATACATTCACAAATATAAGTTAAGAGCATCTTGAAGTTCCATAATTAAAATGTGTCCTTTAAAGAACATTGTTTGATGATCACTTGTTCTTCCAATATAATATTTGTCTAGTAGTAAATTATTTTGAAGAAATTCTTGAGTTTTACCAACATAACCAATTACACATCATTTGCTCCAATGGTATTTTTTGTCAAGCAACTATATAACCAACTTTACGTATATTGCCACTGTAGATGTTTTGTTCACAACCCCAGTCACCCATTATCCTCGTTTGTGGCATCATGTAGTGGAGGTGCACCAAAACAACCAATGCCATTGTGTTCTTTAACATTGAAGTGAATCAGTTTAAAGACATACTTCTCCTTCACACTTTACGCAAACTGAAATCAACCATGTGTATCCGGAAAAAAAACATTCCTATGAAATATTAAACATGGATAGGTGGTTGTCAAAGTCATTTAATCACCACACCTGCCCTCTAAAGTCAATCAATGCGCTAGTTGGAGTTTAAAAAAAAGAAATATATGTCAGAACTTCACCAAAACTCTCGACATGAATAGGATTCATCCTTAAAGTGGTGAAAACGGTTTGTATCTAGAATAATAATCTCCCTGCTAGTAAACTTGGACATAAGTTTCATAAAATGTGGCAATCACCACAAATTCTGAGGTTTTTTATAATCCTAATTGATATACAGCTAGGAAAACACATCAAAATATTTTTGTTCTTCTTCATGCAAACCCATATGACTTCATGCATTTCGTATTGATACATATGTTATGTCTGGAAAACCCATAAATCATTACATTCCATAAAACAATGCTCCAAACCTCCATCGCACCTTGAAACATAAGATATGCTTCCCAATGCAGCCACATTTGGCATACATGTCTACAAGGGAGGAAGAAACATATATGTTTGACCCAAATCCAGACTTATGTGAAATGGCATGAAGTTGCTTCCCTTCAACCAAAGTTGTCAGACCTGCACAAGCACTAACAGCTGATGAAATCATAAAAGCATCCTGCTTGAAACCCATCAACTAAGCATTGTGAAAAAGCAACAATGTATCCTCATGAAACCCATTTTGCACATATCCAACCATCACTGAAATCCATGTAACCACAATCATTCTTTTCAAGCATACTATCAAATATCTTACTTGCATATTTTATTGAAGAACACTTAGCATAAACATGGAGAAAAGTAGTTCCAACAACACAATTTGAATCTATAGCAGCCTTAATCGAAAAAGAGTGCATGATAGAGGACCATCCAGAAGGACACATATTGGACCTTTAACTAGGACCATGGTTAGAAGAATGGAAGAAGAAGAAGGAGTTCAGAAAACTCTGAGAATTAATTTTTAACTTTTCTTCCAAATTTCCTAGTGATACAAATCAAAGCACCCAGCAGAAGCACTTCACAAAAAGGTCAGTCATCTCAGTATACAAAGTTGGGCCCCACCAAACCTCGAGAAAGCATCAACAGAAGAAGAAGCTATAAACCAGAATATCAAAAGTTCTTCCTTCTAGTCTTTTCCACAAGAGAAAAGTTATGTAAATAAATTGGGCTCACTTCAGGGGTCCAAAATAGCAAGATAGGCTAGAATAGGTGCCTATAACATAATAAGGGGTGTAGTTATCATTTTAGCTTATGTCTGGCCCTTTAGAAAGAAAAATTGACCTAGTTTCTAAAAGGACAAGCCTAGGGTGCGGTTTTGACTTAGTTAAACCCTAAGACTGTCCCTTTTTTAGTGTTTCCCATCCTACCATTTCTTCTTGTTTACCAAGGCACCATCTCCTATAAATAGGGTGTCTTACTCCATGTATTTTCATGCTGAATTTTAAAGAAGAAAGAAAACTCTGCACAAATTGTGTGAGGCTTGTTAGCTCTAAGCATTAGGTCTTATCTTGAGTGAGTTGAGAGCTCTCAAGTGGCGGCCCTCTACACTCATATTGGAGGAAACCACACTCCAAGTGGCGTGTCCACTCTCTTTTCCATCACCATAAGCTTTCTTCCCTTCATCCTTTCTTCCATTTTCCATTACACTTTTATCTTTGTGTTGGTATTCTTTTTTTGTTTCTTTTCTATTTCGGTTTCCTTCCATATCTTGTGTTTCATTTCATGTCTTTTACATTCCGCACCATACATCATGTTCACCTTATTATGAGATTTTCCTCTTTGCTTTTGGAAGTGAACATTCACACTTACTTAACCATTTGATTAAGTTCGTGTCCAGTGGGGATCTTCCCTAAGTCTCATCATTTATTTGCTAAAATCTTAATCATAAGTAAAGTGTCACCTCTAAAATGGAACCATCTAAAATCAACTCACATCACCTAGTCTTATAAAATTGTAAAGAATAGTGTAGGATTTTATTTGGGCTTGTATTTGAGCCTTATTTGGGCTTATTTTTGGGATATGTATTGGGCCTATTAGAATAGGAAGTAAAGAGTCTAGCTAGGGTTACAATTGGACCTCTTTTAGCCATTTGCAACCCAAGACCGTTTAGGGTTTTTGGAGAGGTTTCTAAGGAGACATGGAAGGCACCTTTATAGCAAGGGAAGTGTGAAGGGCCAGCTGGACAACCAACATGGGAAGCATGACTGCCACATGGTTGCACCTCAATTGAGAGAAATCCTTTCCGCTCACAAGCCACCATTTGTCACTCCATGAATGGAGAATATTTGCTCCAATTATAGAGTGTCATTTGTCAAGCTATGATTGGATAGTGTTTTCAGATTTTTGTCATCATTTAGGCTATAAATAGAGGTGTTCAACCTATGTATTTTCAACTTTGATCGACTAATGAATTGCTGCACAAATTCAGTCTGAATTGTCTCTTAGCTCCCTCCTAGTTAGCTCTTTTGTGAGTGTTTTAGCAAAGATTCTCTTACAAGTTTTTCTCACGTCTTCTAAGCATATTTTTCCTATTTCATTTTACCTTCATCCATGGTTCAACATCAATCATAGAAGTCATAAATTTATCTCACCTTCCACAACAAAGAACTAAACCAAAAGGAATAATACAAATCAAACTAGAATTGCATCAGGCCAACTAAATGCACTCAAGTATTAGCATATTTGAAGGCACACTTGCATAGAACACTTGAAATGGTAAATTCATTGGATGGGGTTCCTTCTCTTTGCATTTGAATGAAAAGAGTTAGAGCTTCCTCCTGACCCTCGGCTTTATGGGTAAGAGCTTCAATTATGGTATTCCACGAAACTAAGCTTTTCACTGGCATTTCATTGAATTTTTTGCGTGCACTATCACCTAAAGAACATTTAGAGTACATGTTAATCAACATATTTGATGTTAACACGTCCATTTCCCAGCCAACACGAATAACCTGAGCATGACATGCTCTTCCTCCCACTAATGATCTTGTTTTTGCACATAACTGCAAAAGATAATGCAAATTTGACACGCTCCACATGAACTACATTAACCAATGAGGCCTCCGGTTTGTCCTCAGAAATAACTGATAATTTACTAATATGGATTCCATAACAATTACAAAATCTCCCACACCTTCTCAACGTTTTCTTATCATTGTAGAGATCAAAGAAAAATAACGTGCTTTTACTATCTTTTAACCTACCTTAGTAGCCAAACCAGTTTATTTGCATGATCCAGAAATCGAATTAGATTTTTAAACATGTTTTTTTTAATTAATTTAGTAAGTGGTTAAATAAGTAACTAGTATGTGTTATCAACTTGCCATTAGTTTTATTTATTAAATGATAATTAATAAGTGTATAGTTTAAAATGTATTAGATCGAAAAATTATGTTAAATTATGCATTTGGCGCTTGGTAATTATGTACTGTCATTATAAAAAAATATATATACTTTGAATTAATTAATAACTATTTTAGTTTGATTTTTAGGTTGAACACAAAACAATATATCATCTAATGCTCATAGAGAACTTATTGTACCGCCGCTTGCTCTCCACAGTACCAAGAAAAATTAAAGAGAAGAAGGAAGGACGTATGCTAGGAATTTTAAAAAAATTTAAGGTTAATTTTGTCAACTCTGTACAAAAAAAATGTAGAAGTAAAAGAAGAAACTGTAGTAAAGGAGGCTTTAAAACGAACAAAATTGATTTCCTGAGGCGTGAGTAATCACTGTTCATAAAGACTTATCCGCAGTGTATTGCGTAAGTCCCTCCAGGATAAAACAGGAACTTTCCGATAATTTTCGAGGATCAAAACTAGCAAATTACTTAATAGAGTAAGAACACAATGCACTCATAAAAATAAATATAATAAAGTAAAATAATGAATGAAGAGAGAGAAAGAGATAATTGTGAAAAGGTGGGAGGAAGAAGAAAGGTTGCACGTTGGATTGCAGAAGATGAGAGGCGAAGAAGGTGTGTTTCTGGAAGAGGGAAACCCTTGTTTATATAGGGGGAAAAATAACATACCCAAAACTGCCACAACCCACGTTCTAGCCATTGGCAACACTACTCCAGGTCCCAGCTGCACAACCTCCCGAGAAGAACGAAGTCTTCGAAGGTCTGAGTCTCACGCTTTTTCCTTGCACAGATCGTGAGTGAAGAGAAACGAAATGCTTGCACGAGGGTTTCCACAAATCGTGCAACAAGGAAAATGAACCTGAGAATCAGGTTTTTGAATCAAAACCACATTAGGTTTGTGAGTCAAAACTATATTAGGGTTCATGAATCAAAGCCACATTCTCTATTTTTTCGTTTTGCAAAATCGCACTCTGTTTTTCGTTTTGCAATATATACAGTTTTACAACAATCCCCCAGATATTGCAAAAGATAAAACATATAGATAAAGAAAGAAAAATATTTTGGGTTCATTTAAGATGTAATTCATCAGAGCTGATATAGCAAGCTATATGAACCAATCTTAGATTGATGTACTTAACACACAATGTAGTTGGTATAGCAAGCTATATGAACTAAGACACTTAGTATGTGTTAGAGGTTTATTAATCACAATACACCCCCACATTACATGTTATCGTTGTGTTGCGCTATTAGGCCATGCGCGTGCCCAGTATTCGTGAGTGTTATAGAGATCTTGCCAAGATCTCATGCAAGCGACCCCACTTGACACTCATATAGGTGATTCCATCAATTGTATGTTGCAAATAATACACCACCCATAAGGGATATGAAAATCATTAAAACTTTGTAAATTGTTAAAACTCTTTTACCTCAGAATTTTAATCACAGAGTTTATCCTCTCGATAATGCAATATCTATCCCTTTCACACACACCATAGGAATGGATAAAATTGATTTTGAATCAATATTAGTGCTAGCAGAACTAACAAGTGACTTGTTTTTACCCATATGAACCTTATTCATGGGATTTTCAATCACAAAGGTTGGGGTTTCATCACTTGTTTGTTTGCAAGTGGCTTAAGTTTCATCCTCCTCAATGTTTCTAAAATCATTTTTTTCCTAGGGGTTTTGTCAGAGGATCTGCCAGATTCCATTCTGACTTGACATAGTCAATAGAAATCATTACACTCTATAACAACTGTTTCACAAAATTATGTCTCAATTGTAATTGTCTATTCTTTCCATTTTAGCTTTTATTTTTAGCTATAGCTATTGCCGATTGGAAATCACAATGCATTGATACAAATGGGGTTGGTTTCATTCCTAACGAAATTTTGCTAAGAAATTGTTCAACCACTCAGCTTCACTACCAGCCATTTCTAGAGCAACAAACTCAGATTCCATTGTTGATCTTGCAATAATAGTTTGTCTAGCTAACCTCCATGTAACTGCACCACCCGTAAGTGTAAATACATAAGCACTAGTGGATTTTGTCTCATCTGAATCAGATATCCAGTTGGCATCATTGTACCCTTCTAGCACAACGGGAAATCCACTATATTCAATGACATAATCCATTGTACCTCTCAAGTATTTCATGAGTCTCGCAAGTGCATCCCAATAATCCTAACTAGGACATTGAGTGTATCTACTCAGTCTACCTACTGCAAAAGCAATATCTGATCTAGAAAAGCTCATTAAATGCAATAAGCTCCCAATTATCTGGGCATATTGAGTTTGAGAAATGGATTCTCCTATGTTATTCTTTAATTTAGAATTAACATCATAAGGATTCTCATCATAAGGGGTACTAACTAACTTAAAGTCATAGTAACCAAACTTTTTAAGAAGTTTCTCAATGTATTTTTCTTGGGATAGTAATATACTATCTCCCTTCCTTATGATTTTAACTCCTAGAATCACACTTGCTTCCCCCATGTCTTTCATCTCAAACTTAGATCCAAGAAAAAATTTTGTTTTAAAAACTATATCATTGCGTGTACCCAAAATTAGCATGTCATCCACATACAAACATATAATGACATATTCACCATTTTCAGATCTAGAATACACTCATTTATTAGCATCATTGGTAGAAAAACCTTCACAAAGTAAAACATTATATAGTTTTTCATGTCATTGTTTTGGTGCTTGTTTCAAGCCATACAAAGATTTTAAAAGTTTGCATACCTTTTCCTTTTGACCTGGAACTACACATCCTTCAGGTTGAGTCATATAAACTTCATCTTCTAGTTCACCATTTAGAAAGGTCGTTTTAACATCCATTTGGTGAATTACAAACTTATGAATAGATGCTAAGGCTAGCAACACACGAATAGAGCAAATCCTATTAACAGGTGCAAAAGTATCAAAGTAATCTATGTTATGTTTTTTAGTAAAACCTTTAGCCACTAATTGATAGCTGTCGTTTTGCTGTCAAATTAATATGATTCCAGCGTAGACTTGTCCAACACTAGAGAGATGATAGTATAATTGAGGTCAGATGACCCCAAGTCGTCTCCCAACGAATCCAATAATAAAATCATTTGATCAGGGTTTAAAATCTATTTGCAAGCAAAAGTTAGCAATAACAATAAAGATAAAAAGGGGTTTGAGATAGTTGTGCAGAAAAGATAAAAGAGATTAAAATAGCAAATAAAAAGTTGTTGATCCCAAGTTCTTCCACCATTGAATTCTTCATAGGTTGTCTAAAGATTAATCTTTTCTCAATCCTTCAACAGAGCTAAACCAGATTG
>Ga0123341_1004984_pt1 | contig 11753 bp, 4 predicted proteins | sample Turbeapinknodule_FD_89959 | JGI IMG/M metagenome (GOLD analysis project Ga0123341, IMG submission 89959) | Root nodule microbial communities of legume samples collected from Mexico - Turtle bean Mexico pink nodule | ecosystem: Host-associated > Plants > Roots > Nodule | place: Mexico: Nepantla... | reverse complement strand
TATTAACATTGTAAAAGCATTGGTACTTGCATTTAATATAAAACTTGTCATTATGTATAATTAATTAGCTAATTTTTATAATAATTATCTTAAAATTAATATCAAATATATTTTTTAATTAATTAACAATAGTGTAATTTATACTAATAAATGCATGTCTATTAAACCTTATAACTATAGATTTAGTTGAAATAATTTATAATAGATATGTAGGATTATATTTTGTATTCATAAGTAAAAATAGTAGAAAATACAATTGATGGTTGAGAATGAATGATTGTTGTCCTGAGTGTGCTGTGTTGAACGATTTGTGGGGCCCACATTAACGCGGCTTCAAGATATATGGTTGTATCTATGCATATCAACTTCCTTGAATTTGAATGTGACGGGGTTAATTAAATAGTACTTGCGATTATTATTGTTATTATTATTATTATTAAAATGATGTTTGTTTAGTTAATATTCATTAAATAAAATTAAAAATTCATTTATAATGTTAAGTTCAAAATTGAATAAGCTCAGTAATGGACTTCAAAATGGCTGCATTAAGTTAAATAATGGAAGCAGAACTGTAATTGGCAATAGGGCAAAGAAAATGAAAGAAAACTAAAAAAAATAAATGAAAGAGACTTAAGAAAAAGAAATATATAAGAGATTTGGAAAGAATACTTTATTGTGTTGTAACATTTCGTCGTTGTTGTGAAAATAAATTCGTCATCTACACTTATATTTAAGTTCAATGGATTTTTTTATAGATCTTGTTATTAAAAAACTCTTTTATTGGCATATGTCCCACTAAATAAAGAAAATATTATGTTAATGTAGGATTTTTTAAGTAATACAAATTAATGTACTAAAATTTATAACTGTATAAAAAATGCAAAAAATCTGTACAAGTCTATTGGCTTTCATAATACATTTCTTAAAAAATCATAACAATATAATTTTTTAATCAGGTATAAAAGATTTTAGCATTAATGGTATATTTTATTATTGAATTTTCGCACGTTTATGAATTTTTTTGTTTATATTTTAGTCTAATAATTTACTATCTCAAATTAAAAAATAAACATTTTATTTTTTCAATAATTAGCTATCAAATTAGGGGCACAAAAAATCATAGACATGAATCTAATTTCTTTTCTTCTCATTTTTCCTTTTCTCTTAATTGTTTTGGTTTCTTAAAAAGAGAATGAATGTGAGTTAATTTTCTCCCTCTAGCTCTTCTCTTACTGTATAAACTTTGGCTTTCTCAATTAACTTTCATATTTCTTGTAATTTGTGTGTTTGGCTGTTTTAAATTTAGAATGTTTGTAATTGTTTAGATTTTTGAAGTACTAGTTCCTTGATCTTTTCCCTGGATTTCAAGTAAATTCCAAGTAAAGGGGGGTTAATTTACTCTACTTTCCAATAAATTGGACCTTTGCATTGCAAATTTAAGTTTAAAATATATATATTTTAAATAGATCCTAATAGATAGTTGAGAGGAAAAGATGTAATTGTGGGTTATGATGTTGAATTGATGCATATAATTAAATTATTGGTTTATACATGGTGGATTACCTTTTGTGTTGTCTGGATTTTTGAGTTGGAAATTTAAATGTTTATGGTATATTATTTAGTTTTGATCTTAATATGAGAAATTATTTGATGCTAGAATTGGCATTTAGGTTAAAACTCTGTAACAAGTTGTATTTGTCTTTATTTTGAATAAGGAGGTTAGGTTGATGATTGGTTGGTGTGGATTCTCTCACAAGTGCTAGACAAATAGAAAAAACTTATGTTGAGGTAAGGGATTTAGTAGAATCTCGTTCATAATGGTGCAATTGAGTTTTTTTGCCTTTTGACTTGTGAATCCAAGGGAATAAAATGAACTTTTAAGCTTTCAAACTTTTGAACTTGGGAATAAAGATGAATTTGCAGGAGAAAAGTTTAGAGATTGAATTTAGTTTGGGTTATAGAAGATCGTAAATCAATATGTTGAAATTGTTAATTGTTAAGATAGTAGAATTGATAAATAGATTTTATAGATTTGTTTTGGTGTTCATGGTATAAATTGTGATTTTGACACGTTAAATTATCGTTCAAACAAAGACTTTACTCTTAGACTCTTAGAGTGTAAAAAACTATTATTCGAGAGACAATTAAATACTTGAACGATAACTCTTCTTTCTCAAATGGTACGTTAAAGCTTAAGGTAAGAGACAAAAAAAAAATAATTTCGAACATTAACATAAAACTTAAGAGATATGATTTTTTACTCCAACAACATTATATAGTTTGAGTATGGAGATTTCAATAAGATATATTTTTTTTTTTCAAGTGATATTATTTCTCTCAAGCAACAATTTCAAGGTTTAATTTATTGTTTTATCCAATTTTTAAATAAACTAAATGCAGTTATATTTTGGTTTGTATGTTATTGGTGATAATATGTGTATACATAAATATATGTAGATATAAATGATAACTTTGTTTGAAATTTCACTTTAGTATGGTCACATACTTAATAACAGTGTATTGAATTTGTATACATTCAAGTATCAAATAAAAAAATAAATGATATAATGAAAATTCTCTTACTTCACTCACAATCTAAAGTTATGTAAACTAAAGAATTTTTTTTACACATAAAACCTATTATAGTATAAGAATAATTGATTCTTATATCCGTTGTTCATAAAGTTTTAGATTGAGTTAAATTTTAGTCCAGCATAAAACACATTTAATAAAAATCTTTGGCTTTATCTCATAGTTTATTAAATCTTTTATTAACCTTTTATTTTCTATTTAAGTGCTTGAATATAAAAGAAGTATGATTATTATTCACTTATAAGTTTTTGATAAAAGTTCTACACAGATAAAGCTTTAAGCTATTACAAACGCTGTGTAAATATTTTTATATGTTTACATTTTTGGATTCTTTTAAAGGTAACGTGACTTTAGACTTGAATATGCATATTATATCACTAAACGTTTCTAACTTTAAAAATGCTATCATTAAAATTTCAATTTTAAATATTTATCATTCCATTTTTAAAATATAATAATAAAGTGTATAATTTAATAAATATATAAAGACAGGTTTAATAAAACTTAAAAGAAAAATATGAGGGAATAAAATATTTATTTAATGTTTTTTTTTTCTCATTGATTATTTTTAGATGGGTACAACAAAAGGAGAATAGGAAAGTTGTTATCGGTGTGATGGGAATGGGAAGATGATGGGAGAGAATCCGAGACAGAGGCTTTGACATTAATGTGTGTACCTAAACTACTCGACATTTTTAAATAACCGCCGCATTGTAGCACATGGCCTCGCACATCACACACACTAACGTCTCATCTCCAACTATTTTCTAATCTAATTTATATTATATATTCCAATATAATTCCATCTATTCGTACCTTTCAAAGTCAAGTAGCTTTTTCAAAACCATTTTTTAAACAACTAATAAAAATAGCAACAATAGCTAATATCACAGATTTTCATAAAATTGATGTGTTGTTTTTTGAGTTTATCAACATAGACAATTTTTTCTAAAAATTATACTGGAAGAAATACAACTTCAAAAATAACAACTTGTACTTTTAAAACAAGACTTTTTACATTAAAATAGAAATTATGTTTTTATTATGCAACTATTTTTTTCTATTTTAATTTTAAAGAAATAGTATGGATAATGTATGTTTCTTTGTTATTTGAATTGGTAAATTCTACATTTTGCAATATCTACATATTTGGATCTTTCTCATGCTAGACACTCACTAAAAAAAACTTAGATTTGATGTCTTTCAATTTGTTTTTGCTTCGAATATGTTTAAGAAACTAATTTGAAAGTATTTGTAATATGGGTTACTAAAAACAAATCAAAACATAATGAAAAAATTATTTTATTCTACGTAATGCGTGATACCAAAATAAAGTATTTAAGATTTTCAATTTAATCAAATTATTCTACTAAAAAAAGATTGAGAGATATTCTCAATACATTAAGAATATATTCACACGATTTAATTTTAGAAAATTTGTTTAAGAAAAGATAGATTTGAGAGATATAGGAAAAACAAGGACAAATAAAGTCTTTCTATGTAGATTGATTTTTTGTTTTGTTTTTAGATATAATACCTCTTTGATTGAACGAGCTTTTAGAAGAATTATGTAATTAAAAGATTTTGTTTAATTATTATAATAAATAGGTTGTTCGTTCAACACGTTCATTAGACCATCTAGCATAAACAAAGTAGTAGATGTTTAAAGGGTCTATTTTATATTGCAACTGCATAAATCATTTTTAAAATCAAATAAATCATTCAGGTTGTTTTTTATATCATCAAAATATAAACTCCACATATGATCTTCTAGTCATCAGACTGTGTAGTGGGTCATATATGGTTTATTGTTTCATCAAATCGTCTATAGGGTTTTAAACTGTTTAGGGTTTCAACAAATGCAATGCATGTTATGTGGACCTGATTTAACTTTTTTACTGATTTTTTTTATCATCAAAACATAAGAATATAAACTCCATATATGATATTCTAGTCATCAGACCATCTAATGTTTCAACAAACCGTCTAAAAGCTTAACAAATAGTTTAGGTAGATCATCCAAGATCTCAACTCTAAATAATCCTAAGTATTTTTTGCACTTAGTCATTCCTAGCTATACGAGTATTCTTCTAGATCACAACCACTTCTGCCTTACCCATCAAGGAGTACTCTTTACTCAAGCCAGTTCTAGCTGAACTTAAGTATTCTTTACTCTATAGCCACTCCTGGCTAACACATGAAAGGTTAAAGGTTTGAATGATCGTTTGATCATTTAGTTTGACTAATGAAGAGTGTTTCTATCTTTTGATCGAAACAAGGTTGAGCTTTCTCCTCTACTTTAGATTTGTTTGAATTCTAGGGAGGAGTTACATCTTTTGATGAATAGTACATGATGAAAGTTCACGGATGCAATTCTACTTTGTAGCCTTTCTTGATGTTGTGTTGCATATTGTTGGAGCTTATTTGGAAAATGAGTGAAGTCTGAATTTGTGTGAGGAATGTTGAAATGAACTATGGAAGTGAAGGACGATAAGAGGTGAGGCCAATTCTAGAAGAGTTCTAGGTTAAATACCATATAGAATGCTAACATAGGTTGAACTTGAGAGAATTTCAAATTGCATTTTCGTATAATTTTTTACTCAAATCAAGTTGAATTTACAAGAGGCCTAACACACTTATTTATATATTTACCCTAAAAAATCTCTACTCACATTATGATAAATTGCTTATTCTCATTAGAGCAAATCCTCTCAAATTAAAGGTTGACAAGTGACATGTCTTCATTGGAGAAAAATCCTCTCTATTGAGGAGAGGACATGTGGACCTTCAACCATCATTGTCTATGCTTAGGTGGGCTCTTCATGATTTCCATGCAAGGCTTTAGACGTTCAAGCTTCACCTAGACACTCCATGTAATCTTATTTTCCCTAGCCACTCCTTGGTGAACCCTAGAGAGTCTAGGGTTGCATTGGAACCAAGGAGGCTCAATTGTACCTCTAACTAGACTCTCTTTTCTTTTACATCATACTCTACTAGGTTCAATATATGGCTCATAAAAAATAACCAAAAAAGCAAGCCCAAATAAACCTACACTACTTTGCAAATATTTATAAGGCTAGAGAAATATAGAAGAACAATCAATTTTTTATTCTCCATAAAAGGAGAGTCTTTTAAGTCTCCTCTTCTTCCTCCAATCTTCTAGCCATGGCCCTTGTTAATGGCCCAATGTGTGTCCTTCCAGATGGTCTTCTATTCATTCTCCTAGGTGACTAAAGAGACCTTTTTTTGTGTTCTCTTCTAAGCTCTTAGGAGTCCATACATTTCAAAAATGCTCATACTCTAAGATTTGAGATTCTTTTATGAAGCTTTTGAGGTTTGCTTATCATCTTGACAACATTTTGACACAATGCATCCTCTGCTTTTGTATTCTTCTTCCTAATGGTATACTTTATATAGTTGCTAGAAGAAGGTAGCTATTAAGAAGTCATTTATATCCGTTTAGCAGCTTCAGTTCTTCTTTCATGCCTTCCTTGCTTTTGATGGCTTTAATTTGATCATTGAAAGCACCTCATGCATCCTTAAATGACCTTCATCTTTATGCAATCTCTTGGATGACTGACGATATATCTTTCCCTCGATGGTAAAGTCTTTTATAGCATTGCATGATAAAAGTGCACACTGTACATGACAAGTAGTTGGGCCAAAATTTGAAAATAGTTGTGTCAGGAGAAATGCCGATCTTTACAGTTTTAGCTCATATACTAAGAGATATTTGAATGTTGATGTTTAGTGCGACCTTTCTTGAGAATAAATGTAGGTGGCAATCTTTGTAAATAGACTAAAGCTTCATGAATATTCTTTGATCTTATGTTAGCTTGAGGTATGTATTGAGCTTATTATCTTATGCTCTTTCACTTCTTTATTAGACATTATGGTTGATTTTTGTGATGTTCCTTTTGTTTGACATTCATCAATGCTTATCAGATGAAGTGAAATGTATGCTCAATGTTCTTTGATCTATTCTTCATTCTTCAAATGTTGTTGTGATAAAAAAATTCTTATCTTTGACAAACGATATGATGACATGATTTGGTCTTTGTCTTATCAAAACAACTACATACTTTGTTGGTTTAAGTAATATAGGGTGTTAAACTTTTGTCTTTTTAACATATTATTATATGAAGTCTAATAAAAACTTATCATTTATTATATAAAAAAAAGATATATGTAATTTTGTTATATACAAATAACAATATTTAAATTAAAATGCAAGGCGTGTTGAAAGGTTTAGAAGAATATTACAATATTTTTCTTTATAAAAAAATAGTTTAATTCTAATCCTTATATTTTATAAAATTCTTAATTATTTTCTTTAATCTTTTTCCTGAATTTTAGTTGCTAATTTATAATTATCCTTTTAATCATTCATATTCTGTTTAATTTTCATTTAAATTTTAAGAAGCAGATTGAAGGAAAACATAATATGCGTAACTCTTTTACACAGAGACTTATTATTAAATATAATTCAATAGTGATTTAATATAATTTTAAAATTAAAAATTAAATAAAATTATGGATGATTAACAAATAAAGGATCAAAGTCGTGTAAGAAATTTAAAATCAAAACGGTGGACAATTAAAATAAAATAAAATAAAATTATAGAGAATAATTAAGAATCAAAATCGTTTTATAAAATATAAGAAAGTTAGAATTAAGTGAAAAACAAATCTATAACCTAACCACTATTCAAGAGTGACTTTAGCAAAAAAGTATTTGGAGAAATCATTATGTATCCATGAGCATAGAAAATGACAGAATGAAAGATTATGACCTTATAAAACAGTATAAAGTTTGTTCATCAAACTCCTCTAATCTCGGATATAACTACAAATTATATGATTGCAACTTCAAAAATTATGCACTTTCTGGGTCCTAGTCCAATCTTGTGTATTCGGTGGTGCAACTTGCAACTATCATTTGCATTATTAATTAATAATTCATTAATCAATGGTCAGAATAAGAGTGGATTTTCATGTGCACAAACATATCTATCTTATAAAATATATTTGCCATGTCCATGTCAATTTTTTTTCAGTTTGCACTTGGTCGATGAGTTTTTTAATTGCTTGGAGAGGTAAATTTACAAAACCTTGTTAAAAAAACTATATTTAAATTTTATTTAACAGTAAAAAGATTTATTATGGGACCTATACACTACAAGAAAATCATGAGATAAAAATCAATTTTAGAGACAAAAAATAATTAGTTGCTATAGTGATTAAATTAGAGACCATTTTAAAAACTAAAAAAAAATTAGTTTCTAAATTAGTTTCTATTATTGTTAAATAATTTTTAAATTGGTATATAATTAGCTACCAAGGTTTTAACTACCAATTATTTAAATTCTAAATTTGGTAGCAAAAACCTTGATAGCTAATTAGATACTAATTTAGAAACCAATTTTTTTGAATTTAGATTCTATTTAGATTCTATTTTGAATTTTGCTTCACTTTTTTTTTTCACTTTTTCTTAACACCTCAATATGTTCAGATCTAGAATTCCACAATTTTTCATAAATAGAATTAAATTCTATAAACAAAAACAGCCATCACAGATTCAACAAAAACAGAGGAAGTCTAATTTTGGAATTAAAAACAATTTTAAGAAACTTCAAAAACACAATAGAATTGATGTATATGAACTCAAATCTAAAAATTAAAATGCACCAAAGGATCAAATACAAAATTATAAATCTGGACTCAAAATGAAAATCAATGAACCAAAATTATCAAGAAAAGTACTACATAGAAGTGATGACAATTTAGGATGCACATGACTTGACAAAACATCTATGGATTCAAAAATCAAAATGACTCAAACACAAACAATATGAACCGATTAAAATTACAAGAAAGGCTCAAATCTAGCAAAAATAAAATAGCAACACCAAAACTCAAAGGAATCCTACACAAAATTGAAATTAGAAGCTCAAGAACAATTTGAACACATTGCACCAATTGGATTTATCCAAACAGCATCTAAATCAAAATTAAAATGCAAAAAGAGCAAGACATTCAAGGATACAAGATTAACAACATGAAATCATGAAGAACAACACAAAATTAAAATGAAAAGAAGAAGACACACTTAGCTCTAGGAGAACCAAGGCTCATGATACCACTTGATGGAAGAGTGCCTTCATTCGTTTAGCTTTTCTTTGGTGAATTGGCGGAAGCATTCATGGATGAGAATGAGCAAGGAACTCACGTAGAGTTGTGAACTCCTTGAAGGTGCATGCTAGGTGTGGAGAGTGAGTGGTGAGGCCATCTCACTTGGCAAAGGTGAAAAATGAAGATTAAAATGTCTATCCTAGAGAGGTAGGAGACAAGGAGCAAAATTGGCACAATTTTGGCAGCAATTTTCTCTAGAATAATCTTGTCATTTCATGAGCCAAGCACCTCCTTATATAGGATTAGAGGGCCGAAATTGGAAAAGTCAAATACAAGTGAAATGAAAGCTAAATTCAAATGTGATGCATTTGGCGCCTAATTTGGGACGTAGCACATGGAGCATGTGATGGAAAGCTTTTAAGCACATGGAACAAGTGCTCTCTTCTCCATGACTTAGTCATAACCGACCTTGGTTAATTTAGGTGTTCAAAGAACCCTAATTTAACCAATATTGGTTTTTAGGTACCAAATTTCACCTAAAAAAATAACAAGTAAAATTTCCTATTCTACTTTAACAAAAAAATAAATCTCACTCTACACTAGAATTATGACATTTTAAACATGTACAAGAAGGTTTCTCTGCCATCAGTAGCAGTATTCCAATCTTCTTAATTCTTCTTGGCCATGGCTTTAGTGGTAGGCCTGAATCTTCTCTTTGTTGGGCTTGTACTTGGGCTTGTCCTTGGGCCTCTTCCATAATTGTTACTATAAGAAAGAGTGTTCAATATGAAGGTGCTTTAAGAACAATAATGAGTGCTACAAAGAATGATGCTAGTTAAAAGACTATGAACCTTTACTACAACTTTGACACAAAGATATAATATATATACATGCATGCATCAATGATCTTATTCAATATGTCTATAAATAAAAACCTAATTACACAAAATCAACTAATGATGTTACATAAATTTACGATAAGTTTTGCATGTGCTTTTTCTTCTTACGTTTTTAAGTCCTAGATAAGTGGATAATCTTAGAGACAAAAAAGGTATGTGTTATGTTTGTAAATCATTCTCTTTATGAAGTTCTCTTAACGAGGAGTCTTTAATTTCATTTCCTCTTTGATTAATGGTTTCCTTATAATCTTTAAACAACACCTTTACATGTTGTATAGTCAGGAGTTATAATAATGAAATACTCGTGAAAGGTAGGAGTAATTATATATTCTTTATGTTAGGGAAAATATGTATGTGTGCGTGTGCGCATATGTGTGGTTGAATGACAAATTTTATTTTATTTTAAACATCTTTTAGAATATTTCAACTTATACCCAATAACCAATTAATACATATAAATTATAGACGGAGTGCATACTCAATTCTTTCTTTCACCTCTATACTCATATTTTATAATTTTTCTAACTTTCATTAACTTCAACGTCAGATAATTTTTTTCAAATGAATCTCCCTTCGTATTTCATCAACAATTTACGATCAATCATGGGATATAAAAATTCAACTTTATAGAAATACCACTTTTTTCATCTCAAAAAGTTTGACCCTTTTTAGTAAGAGTACTTACCATCCTAAATAATTTAACAAAAGTAACAGATAATTTTTTCAGTAAATTTTTTTATATTAATTTGGAAAATTTAATTTATAAAGTCTTTTTGAGATTATTTTTGTAAGAAATTAGATTAAAAATTATTCTTGAGAAATTTTATTTCCGAAAATCTTGTTTTTAAACATTGTGCGCTAAAAGTACAAGAATAATCAGTACTAAATTCACGGAGCAGCACCACTTATTTAAACCTGTTTGATAGCAACCAGTCGTGGTGAGATAAGAGAATCCAAAACAAGGTGCTATACATCACACAAACAACTTTTAATATGAATGTGACTTAGAAAAGGGTCATATATGAAAATATACAATTATAAAAATATATACAACATAATTGCATGGATATTTTCACGTTCATTTTTCTTTATTTTTTGGTGTGTGGAACAGTGGAAGAAGATGCATATGAGTGAGTGGTCGTGGTCGTTATGCCAGCTCCACAGAACATGAAAGATTTGTGAGCTATGAATGACGCAGAATGGTAGATTTTCTTTAAATATCATTTATTCGTTTTTTTAAAATTAATTTAAAATATATTACATATTTCGTAAGTTTCTTAAAATTAAAAATTATAAATTCATTTTAAATTATTTCCAGAAAGTATACAGAAAAAAAAGAGTAATAACTTTTTATATATTTTTTAAAAGTTTTTTTTTGGGTGATTTTTAAGGTGTACCACCATTATATAGAGGGTCTACCGAGCACATTTTTTTTAAAAGGAAATTTGTCTGATTATTAAGAGTTAGACACAATTGACCTACATCAGATTGTGCTTGAAATGACACTTCCTCAAGCCAAATATAAACGGGTATAAAAGTTGGTTTTCCTAATCTATTTGCTAACTAGGTTGTCATTTCTAATTATATGTGACAACTTTGATAGTAGATTTTCACTTAACATATGACCTTGTCGGAAAGGTAACATGAGTCAAGTTTACATGCATACTAAATTATAACTCTTAATATATTTAGTTTTTCTGTTTTAAGTTATTGTACTTTGTTTGTTTGATCCAACTTTTCTTTTCTGTTTCAGCTAGGTCTTAATTTTTTTCTTATATATACACCATGTATTTTACTCTCTAATATACAAGTAAATAAGAATTTCTTTTGTATTTTCTTTTCTATGCTTTTCCCTCTTTTATGCTTAAGTCATTGTCTCTTTTTAATTTGCAATTAGGGTTCATAAGAACCTCCATTTCTCCATTGCGATTTCGTGCGCTCTATTTGATGCACCACATCAGACAAGGAATATTCATCTTCATTAACGGTAATATGGTATCAGAGCTATTCGAATGAAGAGCTCTGCTGCGCTTCTCTCTGATATTTATTTCCCCCTTTGTTGTTCTTGGTTATCTTTTTTGTTCTCTTTCAAAATCTTGATTGGGTTTAAAAATCTCTTAGACAATGTTT
>Ga0123341_1004982_pt1 | contig 11755 bp, 7 predicted proteins | sample Turbeapinknodule_FD_89959 | JGI IMG/M metagenome (GOLD analysis project Ga0123341, IMG submission 89959) | Root nodule microbial communities of legume samples collected from Mexico - Turtle bean Mexico pink nodule | ecosystem: Host-associated > Plants > Roots > Nodule | place: Mexico: Nepantla... | reverse complement strand
TTTTTATTTAATGATTTTTTGTTTTATTTCTTTAGGAAAATTGATGAAAAATAAGAAGAAATAATATTGTGTTTTACTCTTGAAAACAAAATGAGATGAATAAGTGACGAGAGTAAATATAAAAAATATTTTAATTTTTATTATATTTTAACATTTATTAAACTTAAATTGATGCATTATACAATAAATTAAAAAATCTCTTAATTTAATTTCCATTATTATATAGACTGAATTCTAATAAATATGGGAAAATGCATTAGAGATTCCCCTAGAGATAAGTAAATCTATTATGTAATTGGTGCAAACCTCACTTCATGAGTTTGTTTTATAAGATTGAATTAGATTTAAAGTTCACTACTTAATATGGTGTCGAGTCATTTTGATTTTATCCTAGTGAGAATTTGTTGAACTTATCATACCACCTATTACCGGACCGCTATTATACCATTCATAAATATATAGTCTTATGCACGAGTTTGATATCTCGACATGAACAAAATATGTTAGAGATCTCACATTTCTTAAAAATAAAAACATTTCATAACATATAAGTTGATAATAAGAAAAAATATATGTCATCATTGTCCATATAATACTTCGTTACTACTTATTTATAAACTAGTTGAATACATAAATTCTTTTATAGATTAGTTGGTTAATTTTTTTTATAATTCTTATATTCTCCAATCTCAAGTGATAAACTATTTTATTTTTAAAATTATCTTCTTATAATTTTTATATTCTCCAATCTCAATTGATAAATTATTTTATTTTTCTCTGAAAAGATAGAACCATAGCTCCAGATAGAAAAAAGTATTATTCTAGTTATATCGGGATCTTATGGTTGAGTATAACATATCATTATCAATTCATATGTTGAATTATACAAGTGAAGCTTTTGGATAGCTGAAGTTAATTTTATTATAATAAATTATTGCACACGTATGTATATTATGTCTTTTATTTTAAGCCAATGGTTTTTCTATTCTTTACCTAATAGTACATTAGGAGATTCTCAGCTATAAAGTTGTTCACCTAGATAATTTTTATAAGATAAAAAGTCTTGTAACTGTTACATTAATTATGTTTATGCTATTAAATATGTTTATTTTTATTTATATGGTGAGACAATTTAGGATAACTTAACTGAACTCCCAAACACCAATGTTAGTCTAGGTTGTTCTTTTCAAAGTAGTAAGTTCAATCATTGACAGGTTAAAGGATGAGTTGGATTGATTTGTCTTTTAAACTAAAGGAAATGAGGCTTCTAGAAAGCAAAAAGAGAGGAAATGAAAGCATGAAAAAGAAAAAAACTCAATGCATTTATAAACAAAGACACTTGGAGGCACAAGAAGCACCCCACGAAGTAATGATTGAAGAAATAAAATGAATGTGATAAACAAGGTATCTCAAAGCAATAATTACTATACATGTGGCTGAAAGCAACCACAAGTGAGGTGAAATATTGCACATTTCATCCATTATTGTCACCAAGGACGCGGCAATGTATCTCTTTAGAAATGTGATATCAGATTCTCTTAATTAATAATCCTTCTGATATGTTAATGTTAACCCTTCTTCGAATTTCCTCATGCTTGACTACACCTATGTTGAGAGCCACCATGTCACGTGGGCTAGCCATCCATGGTTTGACAAAAAAGGGGTGAAGCTATAATAGAGATTGTCATGATTGTGACTCATTTAACATTAGATGATGCTAAGTTCTTGATACTGTACTAGAATTTTGCTTTCGAGATCTTAGATTGTGCAAAGATTTTAATAGTGATATATACTTGAATTACATTCTAGATGGACATGTTTTTTTTATAAACTTTTAGATATGTTTTATCCTCATTTGAGGGTGTATAAACAAATTGAGACTTGAAAAAGTACATAAATTTCAACACCTAATAATATACCCAACTTTAAGTGTTCTTGTAGGTCTCAACTAATTAGATTTGTATCGAATGATTTTGATATTCATTATCATTTGAGCAATATGCATATTCCTTTCCTTGTTCCTTCATCACAACAACACCACCCATTTCCTTGATCTACATCGTTCCAACCTCAACATGACATCCATTCATATCCAAGATCTAGAAAATATAAGGTTCTTCTTCATCTCGAAAGTAATGCTCACATGTTTTTCTCCTTGAACAAAACCCTCATCTTAATTTTTCATGGGTTAAAATTATTCTTCTCGTTCAAATTTTCGTTCTTGCAAATCTTTTATCACGAGTGTTGGAGATCCCACATCGACTAGAGATAAGGACATTTCATAATATATAAATGGGTGCAGACCTCAATCTTATGAGCCGGTTTTATGGGGTTGAGTTAGGCTTAAAGTCCACTTCTTAACATGGTATCAGAGCATGTTTTCGAGCCTATCCTAACGAGTATTTGTTGGACTTATCAGACCACCCGCTATCGGACCACCCATAATATATAGTCCCACGCACGAGCTTCTATTTATCACTCTCGGCGTGAGGGTTGAATTAAACAAAATAAAATGAAAGAACAAGAACCAAACATATAACAAAAATAAAGATAGAAAACACATAATCATTTAGAAAATCAAAATGAAAATCTAAAGTGATTTTTTTCGTGGAAATAGAGACCAAGTGAAGGTCTATTTGTACCGGTTGTAGTATGGCTTATTTTAAAAACTTTCAATCCAAGGGAATTAGTATCCGGGTTAAATATATGTGTTTAAGAATTTTGACGAAATCAATTTTAAAATAGTAAATATTAAATTTATTACATTAATAACAATACAAAAAAAGTTCTGCGCGTGCACAACTCTCATCTCATAAAATGATTTTATGATGTTTGTTCCTCTATTTGTATCTAGATACAGTTTCTCTACTATTGATGAAATTATGTGTCTTTGATCCCCCTATTTTCCTTATCTTGTTCACCTTTTTCAAGGATTTGGTATGAGTCTTTGGGATTCTCAAATCAAACAAAGACATTGGGATAAAGAATCTCAAATAATAACATAATATTTTGTGATATCAAATAATAATATAATATTTTTTATTTTTTATGTAATAAAGAAAAAACGCATATAAATTCAAATTCTCGACAGTAATATATGGATCAGATTAGGGTCACATCTCAAAGGGATAGAATTTTAAATTAGACTCAAATTCGTATTTTAAGATAGTAATAGAAATGATTATAGACGTGTTTGAAACCAAAGACAATAATGTTAGAGGTGAAAACGTGTATATTTCCTTCTTATGAATTTTGTAATTAGCAGCTCAGAAATGTCACCGCTACTGTAATTAAAATTGAAAGCAAATAGGGCTTCATGGTGTGAAAAATAAAACATGTGAGAGGCTGCGGTCCACTGCATGTGAGTGGCATTTGGAGTATAGAGACGACACGACAAGTGTAAGGATGGGTTTCTTGGAAGTCTACAAAATGTTTCATAGATGATGTCCACGTCTTGCTCCCTCTAACGCCACCTTCCTCACTTATTATTCCATCTTCAATGAATGGTTCTTTTCCTATGAAAAATGGTTACTTCGCTGGGGTTGGACCAACGTGACATGTCTCCTCTCACAGTATGTAACATGTCCACATTCCGGTAATGTCGATGCCTTCGCAAAACGTTGCTTATAATCCATTAAACATCAGTCTCATCACTACATAAGCTAAGACCGGTAATTAACCACTACCATGCTTAGCAACAAATCAAATTAGTTAGTACCTACCTACTCTTGATTTTCTGGTTTCAACTTTGTTGTGACATATTACAATGTGTTTCACAATTGGTACAACTTGTTACCTGTTATTACCCTCTTCTTTGGTGTAACAAAACAAAGTGGTTGAGTGATGAAGCATGACTGGTCAAAATCTAACGTTGGTTCTTTTTGGGTACAACGAATCTGATCAGATTTAAGTACACCGCGATTTCAACCTCACGATTAAAGTAGAATGTAGAAAGAGGGTTAACATAGATGATGGGTCAAAACATGCTCAGCTTTCCATTTTTGTAGTGGGATTTTCTGTTCTTGCATCTCTCTCGATCGGCAAGATAATTAACTGTCTCACTGAGTGTCATGAAGAAGAGTTCTTCATCTTCTTTCCAGAACTTGGGTTCTTTCCCAAGTCCAGGGGCACCATATTATAGAGAGAGAAGCGTTGGGAGCCAAAAGGGGTGGAGTTCAGAGAGAGTTTCAAAGGCTTCAAGCAGCAGCAACTGCATCAGTAGAAGGCACACTATGGCAGGGTTGATAACACCTTTCAGTGGTGGAAGAACAATGCCCTCTAAATGGGATGAGGCTGAGAGGTGGATTTGTAGTCCAGTTTCAGCCTATGCTGAGAGCAGAAGTTCACATGCTCAACTTCAGCGCAGACCAAAATCAATAAGTGGCCCAATTGTGCCTCCTGAAGTAGCTGCTTTATACTCAAATTACTCACCTGTGGTTCCACTGCGCCAAGGGTTGGTTGTGAGAAACTTGGTAGTGGGTTCCCCCTTCTCAACTGGGGTGTTGGCACCAGTTGCTGTTTCTGTTCACCACTATGATGCACATGATACCACTGTTTTTGGTTATGACATGCACAATAGGATACAGTTTTCTAGTCCTGTGCTCAACGAGAATGGTGTGGTGCTTTCTTCATTGTCCACTGCACCCACCACATGTTCTGAACTACCATGTGACCAATCATCTCATATCTCTCAAGGTAAATACATTATGGTGCTCTGACATGCCATTCTCACTGTAATTACATGAGACTGTTTGTCATCCTTGGAAATTTTAGAGTTTTGGTATTTTGTTTGATAGTTTATTGATATATAATAATAAGAGATGGGGTTTCTCACCATTAATACTAAAAGCTTTGAATTTTCTAAGGTAGAATTTCACTAATGCATTGCATATTCCATTATAATATGCTTTATCAATGTAATTAATTGATCAGTTAGAGGAGAAACTTTTTCTGACACGTAATGGCTACTGTTTATGCCTAGTTTTTACGGGATAATTAATGCACACTGTGTTGTATGCAGATCACACTGCCCAACAAGACAAATTCATTCATAAACGAAATATACAATTTTTCAAAGAACATGCAGATCACCCGGTGAGGTGGTCACCACACCTTTTACAACATGATTCTTTTAATTGCAGTAACTAGGGCTTTAAATCTTTCTTAAGACATCGAGCTACTCCTGGGTTTCGAATGTTTAGGTGAACTGTGAAACTAGTTTTCAGTTTGAAGTTTAGCCGTGTTTGAAATACTTATTTCTTAGAAGATGTTTAACGTTCGAATAAAAGTCCTTTCTGGTGAGCTTAGCATGGGTTACCAACATACTTGTTGGATTCTAGAACATAATTTATATACTAGTACTTGTTGAAATAGGAGAATCTACTTGTTTAAAACGATTTTATTGTTTTAATTTACAGATGAGAAATATGATGAAACGATGAATGAGGAAAATGTGACCTCTAATTTCTCAAGATGTGACAAAGGTACCCAAATGAGCCCTGCAGAGACAGAGAACGATGCACATTCATCTCCTATGTCTTCTGATGCCACTTCAGTTGTGGATCAACAAGAACGCCATTCTCCTAAATTAGAGGTCAGAGATGTGCAAGTTGACAGTCAAGCTACTATTATCAGATGGTCCAAGAGGCATGCAACCAAATTGGCCAAAAAAGACATACTGCACAACAAAGACTCAAGAGAGACTAGTGCACAAGCCCCAGCTTCATGTTGGGAAATTGACGAGTCAAACATAGAACCTTCCAAGTATCTTGCTTATCTACTGAAAACCATATATTTTAAAACTCATTACATTAGTCCCTTTGGTTCCTTGGCTAAAGGGTAGCAGCTGAACAATTTCTGGATATAGAATCAGTTTGGAGGCTGCAAATAATGCTTTTCAGTTCCTTAAGTCATCTTCTGACATGATCTTTGAATCTCTTCAATATTCAGAGAGCAAAGTCCATATGATGCTATTGTTTTACTTGTGCATTTATCCATAAATTTCTGCTTTGACGCAGGTTAAAGAGAGAAGAAGCCAAAATCATTGCATGGGAGAATTTGCAGAAAGCAAAGGCTGAAACTTCTATACGGAAACTTGAGGTTTATTCTGTTTATCTCAATTAGTATATGGTAGTTTCTTATACCATGTTTGTATGGTGTCCAACACCAAATCGTATTCATGTTATCGTTGGTGAAAAACAAGATATTGAATTCATTGAAGGAGGTTGCTATACTTCGTATATACTATATAGTAGAGCCGAGAAAATATTTGTAGAAGGTGTAGTATATATAGTACAACAAATTTATCTCTTCTGACCATGATATTTGTCACAGATGAAATTAGAAAAGAAGAGATCAACATCAATGGATAAGATTCTAAGCAAGCTGAGAAAAGCACAGTTGAAAGCTGAAAATATGAGAAGCACAATGCCTGTACAACAGAGCCAAGAGGTTTCCAAGTGCAGAGTATTTTCCTTCTCCAAATATGCACCGATATGGTCTCCAAGTAGCTGTTTCGGCACTAATGCTCAGTGATCGATCCCATCTAAAATCCTAAGTCATAAAGGTTTTGACCTGTTTTCAAAACAATATATTTTACATTGACTTTATGAGAATTTGATGTAATTGAATCTGCATCTGTTAGAAAGCCTTACACCATTATTTGGACCTAGGGACGTATGTATTCTGTGTAAATAAAAAGCACAGTCATCGCCACCAACTTTCTTTTTCTCACTCACGCCCGGCAAAATTATCATATGATTCAGAATTACATAGGCAAGTTCATATCTACATAACCTTTTGTTAGGTTTTAGTAACTCTCAGATATTAAAAGTTTGGTCAGAGATAATCACCATATCTAAGATATTGATTTATTGCTCTCGGGATTTACTTCTTAAAAGCATTTTGAGTAACTTCTTGTATAGACAAGTTAACCTGAATCCTAAATAATATGAGACTTTGAAGGTATCAGAATATGATTCTTGTGATATATTTTTCATATTCAACTCACTCATCATTTCATACAAATTAAATTGAACATTTCATATGACATAAATGAAACTTCCGAAACAGCTAAAATTTAAAGAAAATTAGTTTTATACACAAGTCAAAAGCACTAATTTTAAAAAAATTTATAATAAAGAACTTCTATAAGTTAGTTTATCCATAAACAAATTTTAGTTTCTAGAAAAGTTAATTTTAATTTTTCTTTTCTATAAATGATTTTTTAAGTAGCTAAAAGACACTTCAAACAAAACACAGATTATACAAATTTTATTACACGATTACATGATACATTATCATTTGATGCAAAAGATATCTAATTTTGAAATGTGAGGAATATATGAATCAACAATTGTAAGCGGGCTTAGATTCTTGACATGATATCCAAGTTTTTTTTATACCTCATGCATTTTAGTTATAAAAGCATTATGTGTCTACACTCACTCACACCATAAAAGTTTAGACTACCGTTCATCTTCCTAGTCTTTTAAATGGTTTTATACATAATGTCATCAATTCATAGCTGAATCATCTAATAGTTATTTTCTGTTTAATCTTATACCTAATTTTATATGCAATTTTCTAAAATAAGAGTGTCATTTATCTTTAAGGATTTGTCGAAGAGAAAATCAAAGTTAAAGAGAAAACTTATTAAAAATATTTAAACACAAATTTCTATAAATAAAAAGTAAGAACTTAATATACCTCCATTACTAGCAGCTAAAAGGAGGAATCAAGATAAAGAAGTGACAAAGGAAGACATTGCCATTATTGAAGTAGCACCCCAAGCACCACGTCCACGTGATTATGCAATTATAAAAGACTATAATCTTGAGAGTGAAAAACACGTATGAGACAAGTTGAATGAGAAGTTTCAATGTAAAAGAAAAAAAATTGGAGGTTTGCATTTGGAAGAGTTTGAAGCAGATGAAAATGAAACAATTTTTTTTGTCGAAGATTTTATTAACAAACTTTCAAAGATAGTTACATAAAGGAAATTGCATAGTGACGAGCAAAGTGATTGCTTGTGCAGAATCTTGGTGACTGCTAAAGAGATTTAAATAAGTTATGGGAAAAGGTAATTTGGTACGTAAGATAAAATGAAAAGTGTTGGGAAAAAAAGAAAAGTAAAACAGCAAGAAAAGAGTTGGAAATAAGTTTTACTAAAAAAATAATATTAGTGATGGAAGAAATGCCTCACAACATATTCTCACAACTCATTGAAATAAAAGATTAAATATATTTTTCTTTCACAAATTATGACCCAAATATTTTTCACAAAGTGCGACATACATTGATTACCTCACAAATTATGATGGATTAATAGCTATTGTATATTTTGTCATAAAATAAATAAATTTTAAACTTATCAAAATATTTATTTGTTTTATACATTTCAAATATATATATTTTATTTAATTATAAAATATTATTAATTATTATAAACTTATTATTTTCATCATATTGCTTTCCAATCAAATATTAAATGTGAAGATCTAATAAAGACAAACAAAATTCTAGTTATAAGGTGAAAAGACGTGAACAACAAAACATAAACCAAAAACACAAGAAGCAAAACATCACATGCACCAATTCTAAGAAAAAAACACAAACTTGTCTAGCCATAGTAAAATCATTATTCTCAAGTAAAACTTGAAGTGTGAATGAATCCATAAATCCCCAAACAATCCAAGAATGTCTTCGTTCCAATAATCCGTAGAGGTGTCTGAGAACTCTAAATCCCCAAATCACTGAACGAATCCCCATTTCCGTCCAACCTTCCGCGCAAGCAGTGTAATTGATTGTCCGTGAGAGCTTTGAAATGACCGCCAAAAACGCCGAGAAGCAGATCTCGTCGGAGCCGCACTGGGCCTTCTGTTACACTATGCTCCACAAGGTTTCTAGAAGCTTCGCCCTCGTCATTCAGCAACTTGGTACCGACCTTCGGAACGCGGTTAGTTCCTTTCGATTACCCCCCTCATTTTCCGCTTTCAATTCCGCTTTTTCTCAACTAACCTCATTTTATTGTTTTGTTTTTTATAGCTTGTGATGATGAATGAATGTTAATACTATCGATTTTGGGTTAGTGTTTTCCAAATGCATGTTTTGATTATATAATTTATTTTCTAAAAAAGGGTGAATATTTAGCTCCAGCGGCTGTTTTTTATTTGGACATCATGAATGGTTACTATAATATGATTACGTATTGATGATCTTTACTTCCCTACATCATCAATTTGGCTTCCAACACTACACATGGGTTTTATAAAGATTGATGCCAAGAAGGTTAGCTATAATGGTCTTTCTTTATCGTCTCTTGTTCTTTATCTTTCTTTTTTACATAGTACCTACCAAATCATGATTGAATAGGTTGTTCAATGCATGCTACCATATCATATTGCTCTTAATCTCATTTTAAGTTTGCTCCTTGGTAACACTAACAACTTCAAGCCTTCAGGTTATGTTGTTTGCTGACAGTTAAGATGCGTTTCCCCTTTGATAACACCTGTTCTCTTACCTTCTTTTGAAAGTACAGATGCATAATGTGTCAAAAACCATAATATCTATCAATATGAAGAGTTGTTATTGATATAAGATATGAAACCTGACCTGTCAAAACACTTAATTTATCTCAGTTTGCTGCACTCAATTAATTAAGAAATATATTTGGCCTAGTAAACGTGAAGTACAAGCCATTTCAGTTAATTTTACGGAGACTTGCACAGGTTGCTTTAGAGGGTGAGTTAGAAATGGCAGACAGCAAAGCAACCTTCCTTCAAAATCTGTGTGATGAACTTTATGAAGGTAAAACTTTTCAGGTTTATTGGAAGTTTATCATATTTGAAGGCTTGGATTATTAAACATGTCACGTTCTGTCAGTTTATATTTATGTGCAATTCTTAAATCTTATGCTTGTTAACTTGTAATGTAATGTTAAATTTTGTTTCTGCTTTCTCAGTTGTTGAGATGGTAAACTTTTAGCATTTGTTAACTTTTTTATATTATATTTACTTATTTATAACACTATCAAATGATAGTTTATTATTATTAAGAAATTTATCGGCAAAAGCTTTAGAAATGTGCTGTTGATGGGAAAGCTCATTGATGAGGATGTTTCTGCTTTGTTGAGGTTGCTGGTAAAGCTCTGCATACCTCAACCAATTCTGGAAGCAGCTTAGTCCTACATCTGTGGCAGTTTGTTTGAAAAGGTAGGTGTCAACTTCGTGAAATTACAGATTTCCTGCTATGAAGAAGTGTGATTCATTCATGTTTTGTGACGAACTAATACTATGTTGTAATCTTGTATTGGTGTTGTCCACACTCCAGAGCAGTTGACGTGTTAATAAGAATGGTTTGTTTTGTAGGAGGCATAGAAGTGTTTCATTCAGGCAGGGTATTCATGTTTTCGAATGTAGCTTCTCTGTGCCAATTCCATGTTACTTTCTATTTAAATATTGGTAGCATGAGAAGTTTCAACTGTTACATTTTAATGTAGCAATAATTTTGGTAATGCTTTTATATACTGGTAGCATGGAGACCAAGACCATGAATCTATCGCCCGAACATTTTTTTTATCTTACTTACATAAAGGATACACTGTTGTAGTGTCTAAACATGATAGGATTTATCTAGAGTTTATAAAATGTGTATCAATTGGAATTTGGAATTGTTATTATGAACTTCTTGAAATCTATTGGGCATTGTCTTTTAAATTTGTATACCTGTATCTACTTGCTATTAAATCTATTTGTTGGTTGATTGTCCTATATCAAATTTTTAGAAGTTTAGAACACTTGACTGATATGATATGTAAAGAAATGGGGTTGCTCTTTTTATTTTGCTTTATCTTCAGATGTTTCAATAATATAGGATATGATGCTGATATCCAGAAATCAGTAAGAAAAACAACACATGGCCTACGACTTACTAGGGAGATTGTTGTGTCTATTGCAAGCAAGGCAGTGAGTATCGGTTATTAAGAAAATGAACACTCTTTTATAAAGATTTGGGTAGGCTTAAAGATGATCTTCCTGAAAGGGATAGGAAGGCAGACATATTTGGCATAGAATTTGAGTCCCTAACAATCTGCTGGTTATTGCTTCCATTTCTTTGAACGATACATGTTTAGGTTCAAGTTATTCTATAGAGTAATTCTTCCATTCTTACATGTATATATATATATATATATGTATGTATGTATATATATATGTATGTATGTATATATATATGTATGTATTTAAATTTCAATCTCTTTAATAATTTTTATGTTTAGTTTTCCAGCAGTAGATAATAATTGTGTGTTTGAAGCAAATGTTGAAGGTGTTTTGTGAGGAACCATGACCGGGAAATAATTTTTTTGCAGACTGTAATTAAATTTTGTTAGTGTTAATATGTGAGTCAATTCAAATTAAAACAAGATATTTCAGCTACAGTTTTATACAGTATTTCAATTTTGATTTTTTACACATGATAGGATATATGACCCTGCAATCCCACATTAATAAGTGATTTTTTTAGTTGTTTTACTGCTGCATCACTAACTTTATCTCACCGTTTCTTTTTCGTGTTTGCCATTTCTAGTCACATGCAATCTTTCAGAATTCTATGTCCACTATAAGCTTTAAGTTAAATATATTAAAACTAAATTTGAAATTATAACCTTTTTACAATTCACGGTATAACAATATTAATTTAAAATTATTGAAACTAAATTTAGAAATAAATATAAAATATGAAAGATTAAGCAAACAAT
>Ga0123341_1004981_pt1 | contig 11755 bp, 9 predicted proteins | sample Turbeapinknodule_FD_89959 | JGI IMG/M metagenome (GOLD analysis project Ga0123341, IMG submission 89959) | Root nodule microbial communities of legume samples collected from Mexico - Turtle bean Mexico pink nodule | ecosystem: Host-associated > Plants > Roots > Nodule | place: Mexico: Nepantla... | reverse complement strand
CATTAGAATACGTCAAAATCACGAGATATTTTGTTAATCTGTATTGGTTTATACAAAATAGTGCAATTTATAATCAGCCGAGTAATATCAATACAACAAATAATTGTAGCTTTCTTTTATATTTTTGGCAGAATAAAAACAATTTGTTGATATCGTGAGACGTTATATATAAAGTTGTGGATACTTCGTAGTTTTTATCAATAAGCTCTATTTTGTTTTGGGTTCCAATTTTGATGGATTAAAAAGTAGAAATGGTTTATAATTATTTTTATAATGTTTAGAAGATATTAAAAAAATGGTTGCAGAGAGTTGTGAAAAGAGTGAAGGGAAATGCATGGAAAGGCTTTAAAAGGAAGGTGTGAAAAGGCAACAGAAAAAGCGCAGCAGATTGTGAAAAAGCGTCACAAAATAATCTCCTATCTGTCCACCTCATCCAACATGTGACGCACTTTTTAGCAAAAAGTTCATCCTCTGTACGACAACTAATAATGCTCTTTTAGCATTTAACACAATAAAAAATGGAACCAATAACAACAACACTGTTCTTACCTTGTATTGTTACTACAGTGGCACTACCATGTTATGCAGAATCAGCAACTGTGGTGGTAAAAGCAACAGTGTTTTTTTGTGTGTCATGGCATGAAGGGGTGGACCAAGGACGAAGGAAAAGGGGTGTGGCCTAATAATAATAAATAAATACTGAACCTTTTGCTTTCACTGGGAAAGAGACATGGTCCCACTTGCAATTCAAGTTTTTTACTCTTTTGTTTTGCACTTTTTATCTACCAACACTTTTCCTTGCATTGCTCATGTCACATTACCTACAATACACACATCACACAAATGAACCCTTCCACTGCATTATTATTCTCTTCTCACACTCACACCTACACCAACCCTCCCCATCATATCTAATCTAAAATCTACCTATTCCTATCTATCTGAACAGAGCAGAGGAGAGAGAATCACACACACAAAAGGGTCTGTGCTTGTTCTCTTCAAAAGTCCAGCTTCCACCTCTAGGGTTCCTTTGCTTTCAATTTTTGCATAAAAATATTATTTTTATATTGTTTTTCTGAAAAAAGCAACAAACCCCTTTTCCTTACCGATCTTGTCCTCTCTGTCTTTCTTGCCGTATGGTAATTTTCTTGCCTTCGATCTCTCCCTCCTCCCTGTTCCATCTCTCGTACAAATACATGTCTTCTTTTCTTTTTTTTATTATTGAAAAAGTGCTTTTTTTTGTTTTCAAAGTTCGTGTTTTTCTGGCCTGAAGACTTTTCTGGGAGATTAAGATAAGGAAAAGTTGAGAATTTTGATAAACGGGTAATTGGATTTGATTGATTTGCTATTTCTGCCTCCTCTTGTGTTTTTTTGGTTTATGTGATGATGTTTTGGAGATTTTTCTGACTTCTTGTTGGTTGATAATTGATCTGCTATTCATAATTCTGTTGAAATTCCAGTTAACTTTTATTTACTAAGTATCCTACTACTATATTTTTTTATAAAAATGCGATTTTTCTTAACAGAAAAAGAAGTCTGGTTGGTTCTTTTGCCTGAAAACCTCGGTTGTATATATATTTTTTATTTTTTTATTTTCTAAATCTAAACCTGTATTTTCCTTTGGAAATTCTTTCTTGTTATTAGCTAATGCTGTTTTAATTATTTATGATTTAATTTAGTTTTATCTTTTTATCAATCTTCTTTAGAAATAATTGTGTGCTGTTGTGTAGTTGCTTGCTGCTGTGAGATACTTTTACCAGTTTGTTTGTCAAACAATTTTGTTATTTTTTTTTACCTTTTTTTCTCTCTTTGAGTTGGCTCTCTAATCTACAATTTTTGATCTTGGCTCTATGTTTTCATACTGTTTCATCCCAGTTCTATTACATTGTTCAGAGTTTGCATTGGAATTCCCTTTTCATTTTTCTTTCTCTTCATATTACTAAGTTGGTATCAATTCTTATCAAAATGCTTACTTATTACCTCTTTGCAGCAGCTGAATTTACAGAACTGAATTGTAGCTTCCTTCATCAGTATCACATTTTCCAACAGCTTGTAAGTTCTATGATATAGCTCGGTTTGATTTCAAAATCGTTGGATGAGAAGGATCTTCTGTTGCAGTTTTGGTAGATGTAATTAATAACTGAGAATTTTTCAGATTCAGGAACAAACAAAGAGACAGTTTAAAGATGGGTTATTTATGTGATTTTTGTGGAGACCAGAGGTCATTGGTGTACTGCCGCAGTGATGCTGCATGCTTATGTTTGTCGTGTGATCGAAATGTTCATTCTGCTAATGCCCTATCTAGGCGTCATTCGAGAAACCTTCTATGTGAGAGATGTAATTTACAACCTGCTTTTGTGAGGTGTGATGAAGAGAAAATTTCACTTTGTCAGAACTGTGATTGGTTGGCTCATGGTTCCTCACCGACTTCTTCGACACACAAGAGGCAGACAATCAATTGCTACTCTGGCTGCCCTTCAGCTGCAGAATTTTCTTCAATATGGTCCTTTTTCTTAGATATCCCTTCTATGGGTGAAGCGTGTGAGCAGGAACTGGGTTTGATGAGCATTAATGAGAATGGCAACAAGAGTGATTTGGTTCCTCCAGAAGGGCAGAATGTGTCTGGTTCAGCTCAAGTGACAGATCTACCCACCAAGGTTAAATTTTGGGCCGGCACATCTTCAATACCTGTGTCAGGCTCAGAACCTCGTATTCTGGACCAGCCACCTGGGCCTGGCAATGAATGTATGCCCAAGGTATAATCACATGTTTTCATTTGTGTCCCAAATTTACAACTGTACTGAATTTGATGGATATTCTAGCAACTGCAGAGAGTGAACAAAATTGCAAGGTTGCAAGAAATGGATTCTTTGTGTAAATTTGTTGGATGGTTTGTTTTTTCCACTTATAGCAAAGCCACATAATAATGAACAAAAAGAACTCATTCCTTGCAAGCATGAGATTTCATCTACTGTTCAATTGTTAGAATGTCCATCTTTGGTCATGATTTCCCAACAGTTTTCTTCTGTCTATGATGCACATATATATTACATTTATTAGATACGGTATGTATCCATATTCAATACTCCTGAAGTTTCCAAACCCTTAAAAAAGTTATGACAATCCAATGCAACCACATTTGAAATATAGAAGCATTGTTCCATGATGAACCAAAAGTAGAAATTGTCCTCTTTATGAATGTTTTCAAAAAAGAAATGATATTGGTACTATTCCTGTTATGATGACAGTAGGTGTGGACATTCTAACAATGAAACAGTGGATGAAATTACATGCTTGCAAGGAATGAGTTCTTTTTGAAAATTATTATATGGTTTTGATATAGAGGTTTTACTGCAGAATCCATGACATAAATAGCTAAACTATCTGGTAAAGATTCCTAAGTAGTTTCTCATCGTCTGCCTTTTTTTTTGGCTAAATCATTTTTAAATTGTGATTGATTTATCATTCATTTTCTAGATGACTATAACATCATTTGAAACCAACTTGCTTTGATTCTGCCTATATGCTGTTTCTTGGCCAAAACTATATTTTGTTTTCAGTTCACACAAATCTCAGCTTTCCTGATTTATTGTTAGCTTGAACTCAAACCAGGAACAACTGAACTTTCAAAATATTTTTTCTCTTTTAGATACCTTCTGTGCATGCAACAGTAGCCAATTTAATTTGAAAAATGTTTAATTATGATTTCCTAGTCTATATCATACATTAATTTGGTTTGGTCGCTGTTGTATCTGTACCTACATTCTTATTCAGTTCTACATTTAAAAGTACCAAGGTTTTCCTCTTTCATGGGTTTTGAAGACAAGGGAAACAAAATGATGAGTGGTATGCAAATAATATGAATATTGTCCTTGTAGTTTCTTTACATGGATAATAGCACCTTATCTATTAGAGTTGGATATCTGTATATGCAACTTGATTACAGTACAAGGTAAGGACATAATGATGTGCTTGCGAAAATACAATAGCCTTGTAGCTTGCGTACATTGATGGTTACATGTTAACTACAAGGCCATTATATTTGATTCTTCCAACTTTTATCTTTTTATTGAAATTATTTGCACAATCCTTCCTTAGATTTCTATATTGTTGTTTCATCTATTAACTTAGTTAATCACCACATGATGAATCTGCAGTTGTACTGTCCTGGGAAAAAAAATTCTGGGATATGTGAAGATGATAATCTATATGATGATTTCATCATGGATGAAGTGGATCTAGAACTTGAGAACTACGAGGAACTTTTTGGGATGGCTCTCAGTCATTCTGAAGAGCTTTTTGAAAATGGTGGATTTGAGAGCTTATTTGAGGCAAAAGACATGTCTGCTAGTGTTGGTGAATCTCACTGTCAGGGTGCTGTTGTTGCTGAGGTACTAAAATCTCACCTTCCATTCCTGCAATAAAATTGTTTTTTCTATTATTATTCTTCGATCATCAGCTAATATTTCATATAACTGAACCGTTTATTGTTGTTGAGTTGTGCATCTATGAATTTTAGTGTCTTTAAATTTTACACTTTTCAACCATTCTTTAGCCTGTTCACTTGTGTATACCGTGTCTTGTTATCCCCGTGATGATACTGGCAATAATGAATATCTTATTTGCATGAGGAAATGATTCATAATGAATGTCTTGCTATCTTAATGAATATCGTAATTCAAGAAATAAATTTTCAACTAATGGGTGTGACTTGTTTTGTTATTAACTCAATTAATGGATCCACTTTCATACGAAATGAACACATATCTCATTAATAGACTTTACAAGAAATTAAGGGTATGAAAAGAAATTAAAAATTAATAGATTTGAAAATGGTCCAGTGTTTCCAATAAAAGGGACAAAAAAAATGTCCTCGTTTGTTTCTTGTATATGAGACTAGAAGAGTATTTTCTATGATGGAATTCCTTTTAGTAACTTTCTCCGAAGTCCTTATCGGTCTCTCTCACCCCCATTTCCATGACAAAAATCCATGAAATCTACTCTCCTCAATGATAGTTTCAGCTATCTTCATTCTGTAATCAATTTTTTGTAAATTATACACTAATCTGCAGTATGTACAAACTGATTTTCCAAAGTGCTGAGGTTTAGTCCTGATTGCCTGGACTCTATTTTCCCAAAAAGTAGTAGCAGAAATAATGAAAAATATATACATGTTTCTTTTCTTTTGGGTAGAATATATAGGTGTATTTTAATTCCTTAAATCTCCTTTATTTATGTGAAGGTTTACTTATATTTGGAGTAATGGGATCTTTCTTTCCACTACCTTTGCTTGTAATGTGGAAGTTTTATTAGTCAATAGATAGAAAAAAATAGTTTCTTTTGTGGGCTGAGTTGAATGATCTTACATCTTCGGTTACATATTTAATATCATGTCTAATTTTTTTTTCTACTTTCTAGGGATCATCTGCTGGGTTGGTCAATGCTATCCAATCAGCATGCAGCAATGCAGCATCTGCAGATTCAATGTTGAGTACAAAAACTGAACCAATTGTTTGTTTTACGGGAAGGCAATCTCAATCAAACATTTCTTTTTCTGGTGTTACAAAAGAAAGTGCTGGTGACTATCAAGACTGTGATGCTTCTTCAATGCTTCTTATGGGAGAGCCTCCCTGGTGTCCTCCTTGCCCTGAGAGTTCTCTGCATTCTGCCAACCGTAGCAATGCTGTAATGCGCTATAAGGAAAAGAAGAAGACCCGGAAGTAAGTTAATGTGCTGATTATATTAATAATATAGTTTTTAGAATAGGCTAAGTAAGCTTTATTCAAAATCTGTTTTGGGTAGTACCTATAAATATGCTGTATATAAGTATGACTACCTAAGGGAGACCTTTTAAAGCTCTCAAAAAATATACTTTCTCTTTTTCTTTATTTTCTGAAGTTGGTATCAGAGCTGGTTGATCTTGCTTTGATTATCCTTATCTTGTTTGGATCCGTTGTCACCACTGGCTGTTCAGTTTTGTCTGATGACCATCGGATCTGGATTGTCTCCCTGAGTGGTGGCCAACTTCATCGGTCCCATCATTAGAAACATCCAAACTCACCTCCATGTGCTACCTTCTTTCCCCTGTAGCTCAAGTGCACAAAACCCACTCCCCGCCTTCCCATCGCAGGAACATTTAAGAAAAGTTTAATAGAAAAAATTATTTATCTTGGGCAACCTCTGTGGAACTTTGGTTTCTTGGCCAAGGGTTCATGATCACTTGAAAAGAATGTAGATGAGATCTCATCTAAAAACTCTGCACAAGGAAAAAAGCTGGATTTTCAACTTTGTGCTCTATTGTGGCAATGAATGGAACCCAATATGTTGGGAACCCTTAGAACTTTCGAAACTTGCTCAACCTTTTGAAAGAAGGCTCAAGGTATCTTTGCAAACAACATTCCGTGTGTGTATGATTCTACCCACAAGCTAGCATCTCTTAAACAAGCAGATCATGATATGATGGTTTTTATTGCCGACAGTCAATCTGCTGTTGAAGAACTAAAGATGTTTATATAAGTTGATTCCCTAGAAGAAATCAACAAAAGTTGGACAAAATTTTATATGGTTATGGTCCTTCATGTAATGAACTTAGATTTTGATCATATTAGGTATCAAATCCTAACTTGTCAAGAAATTCCAATTCCTGCCATGGAAAGTTTAACAATACGACTTCTTCGTGTTACAACACTTAAAAGGTAGAAATCTTCAAGAATTCACTGAATCTTCAAGCATGATATTTGCATGTGGATGAGGGGGTCAGGGAATTAGAAGAGGATGTGGGGTAGATGATGCCCTCAATGTACATATTATAAAATAATGAGTCATTGTTGTAGGGTCTATATCATTTAAGTTAGACCTAATGCTAAACTTGGTTGCCTAAAAACTTGATTGGTGACCAAATGATACATTTAGATATATAAGCTCGATTGCAATGATACTTTCTCTCTGGTGACCAAAATTACCATTGTTCGTCTTTTCCTTGTCATGGAAGCCATTCATCATTGGCCTCTTCATCAATTGGATATTAAAAGTTTTTCTCTTTATGGCGATCTAGAGGAAGAAGTCTACATGTTGCAACCTCTCAGGTTTGTTGCATAAGGAGAGTTTGATCCGATTTATAAATTGCATCACTCTCTCCTTGGTCTCAAGAAATCTCCACGTGCTTGGTTAGGAAAGTTCAGTTCAAGCCTTTGGACTGAAACACAGTGAAATAGATCATTCAGTTTTCTGCTGTCATACCTCCCTTAGAAAATGTGTGTACTTAATAATGTATGTTGATGATATAGTCATTACTGGGAATGCTGCTGCGAGAATCTCTCAACTAAAGGAACACTTATGCAATCGTTTTCAGACTAAAGCTCTTGGAAGTCTCAAATAGTTTTTGGGCTTTAAAGTAGTCCAATTAAGGAAGGTGTTGTAATTTTTAAAGGAAATATGCTCTAAATATCTTAAAATAGACAAGTATGATCGATTGTAAGCCAGTGAATAGTCCTATAATTCCAAATAAAAAATTAATGCCAAAATAGGGTGAAGCTTTCTCTGATCCTAAAAGATATAGAAGACTAGTTGGAAAATTTATTTATCTGAATATTACTAAACCAAATTGTCTTTTGCAGTTGGTATTGAGTCAGTTCATGCAGACTCCTTGTATTGATCATTAAAATGTTGTCATTCGTATCCTAAGATACCTAAAAAAGGCTCTGGGACAAGATCTACTCTATGAAGATAAAGGGAATAATACACAAATCTTTGGGTATTGTGATGCTAATTGGGCAGGTTCTCCTGTGGCCATGTTCTTCTAGGGACAAATGCTTTATAACAAGATATTGTGTTTTCATTGAAGAAAATATTATTTCTTGGAAAAACAAGAAACAAAATGTAGTTGTGCGATCAATTTCTGAGGCTAAGTACAAGGCAATGACATCTCTCACTTGTGAGTTTGTGTCGGTAAAGTAGTTCCTCTTAGAATTAGATTTTGTGAAATTCGGCAAATGAAGATGTATTGTGATGATCAAACAACTCATTACTTCTAATCCTATGTTGACTAAACACATAAAGATCGACTATCAATAAAAGTTGCTATCCAAGGAAATTGGTACCGAATTTTGTCGGATCCAATGATCAACTTACAAATGTGTTGACAAAGTCATTGAGAGAACTTTTGATTGAATTTATTTGTTCTCAGTTTGGTACATATGATACTTGTTGATTATCTGAAAATGTACCCATATCAACTATAGTATAATAATTTGAAGTACGAGTGTCGAACCCACGAGGAACAATTTCAATTAAAATTGTGTTTCAATGCTCACTAAGTATATGAACATGGAGAGTGGGTTTGTTCATGATGAATTGAAAGTACAAAAGTCACTTTGCATATGAATATTAAAGAGTAAAAAAGTAACTTAACAAGAAAATTCAGTTAAAGAGATTGGGATTGAACTTCATCTATCTTACTCATTTTTATTATGGATTGATAAAAAGATATATATAATATTCAGAACTATTGGTATTGGTGCAACATATTAATTCATTCATACTGATTCCTCAAGTATGAAATTCATAAGAAAAATTTCTTAAACACTGATTCCTCAGGTATTTAGCAAATTATCCAACATTATGAACCCTAAGATTGGATAAGATGTGGAAAAAAATATGATATGAGCTTCTTTCTCTCTTCACTGATCCAAAGCTTCCAGAGCAGTGTATTTGTTTTTTCACTCCTTTTCTTTGTTTTGACTCTGTTCTTTATTTGGATTAATGAATTATCGCTTGAGCCAACCGATTCTTGCTCAGACAAGAAGAATACTTCAACATGAAGAAAATTCTTCTTGCTCAAGTGAGCCAATTCTCGTATGAGTGAGAATGACTGAAAATCACCCACTCTATGGACAACTCTCGCTTAAGTGAGCTGATTCTCACTTGAACGAGATTTTCACTACAAGGCTTCTTTGTCTCTGAATAGTTCTCACTCAAGTGAACATGTTCTAGCTTGAGTGAGAATTGTGCAAAAGCTCCTCTTATATATCTTTTCCTGATTACTTAATGCATCTTCCAATCCTCTCCTTCCTCCATCCTTAATTACCTGAAATTTTGTATAAAATTGGGATTAAATGACTCCATTTATCTCATGACTCATGAACATATATTTGGATTCAATAATTCTCAAATTCGGGGTGATTGCTATCTCAAACAACAATTAAGACCAAAAGTGACCCAATTTTATCATGTAAAATTTACTAAATATTGGCACTTATCAACATACAATCTATATGCTCCAACTTGAGGGGAAGTGTTAAAATGGCTTCAGAGTAGGCTAAGTAAGCTTTATTCAAAAGCTAATTTGGGTTGTACCTAGCTAGGAGTACTTGTTTTTTACTCTTTCATTTCTCATCATTGTATTACACAGATCTGCTGTATATAAAATGACTACCTTAGGGAGACCTTTTAAAGCTCTCGAAAAATATACTTTTTCTTTTTCTTTACTTTAGCCAAAGGTGTTGACACCATAATACTATTGGTTCTTGGTTGACATAAAAGTACAGGGCTTTATTCTGGTCTCTACACGGGACTATTAATTTGAGTCTGAATTTATGACAATAACAGCAACAGACCCTTATCCTATTAGGCGGAACCTCTATACAGGGACAGATTGAAGGGGGAATTGGGACTACTCAATTTCTTTTAAGAAATTATAGATTGCAGCTTTTTATGTACATTATAAAAAATCTCTGGTCTTGTATTCGATTAATACAATTATTCATGTTAAATTCTGTCCACTTTTGCCTGCATAGATGTTTTATGGACCTGTCCTTTACTCTACTAATAATCTCGTAGGTGACCAAACTACCTTAGCCAAGTTTTGTCATTTTGTTCTCAATAGGCGATTGTCTTATCCTCGCATTTACATTTCTTTCTAAATCTTTGATTTGTATTACCATTCATCCAATAGAAGATCCCCATGTCTGGTTCACATTATTTTATGGCTTTTTGTTGGCACCACATACCTCCGGTTTTGTCATGTTATTGACCAGCTTAACAAGCCAAGTTACCCTTCTCTTTACACTTTCATTTCCCAGTACCCTGAAATGTCAAGGCTGTATTGATGAAATAATCAGGTACCGGAGCTTTCTACCAAAATAAAGGCACACTAGTTATGCAAATGGTTGTTTCCAAATTTAGTGCATGATATTGCTGAGGCTAGATTGAACACAATCTGATCTGCCAATTAAAGATATTTTGTCACTAGTTTCTTTAGTTTAGTTTGCTAGCTTTAGCAATATAACTAAATGCTTATTACTGGATTTGATTTATTTCTAAATGTTAAGGCTTGGTTGCTCTGTTGGTGGTTTAACATCAATTTTGGTTATCTGAATAGGTTCGAGAAGAAAGTAAGGTATGCCTCTCGCAAGGCTAGGGCTGATGTCAGAAGGCGTGTGAAGGGCCGATTTGTTAAAGCCGGTGATGTCTATGACTATGACCCTTTGAGCCAAACCAGAAGCTTCTGAGTGTACAACTTTTAACCATGTTCTATAAAAGGAAACAAAACACCCGTATAGTTGCAAAGAAAACAGTAACTCTTACCTGAAAAAATGGATGAAATTTGATACATTCTTTATCCATGCAGTGACAAACTGTCTGATTTGATCACAGGGGCATAGATTTTCTGAAAGGGGAAGAAGATTGTAAGCAGGCCCTATTACAATGAACAGACAGTGTAAGCTCAGGAGCAGGTTGTGTCCTTCACTGCAATGGACACCCGGTTGCAATTTCTGCTGACACGACAGCATCACAAACTGCCCCCTTTTGACAATGTGTCATGAATTTTGATTGCCCTTCTGTTTAACTTGGCAAATCCTGCTTCTTCATTCTAATCTAATGCAAAATTCTTTTAGTCCTCGGCCATGATCTTGCTCATAGTTTGTCATATTTTATGTCAACTCCTCACTGATCCTAAGTCACATGTACAAGTGCCTATGATGGCATGATAAGTGGCTCAATTTGATAAATTCTAGACAATGTTCTACTCTGTTGTAGGCTGTAATATTTTGTCCCTCTCTTTGCCATGTATTGTGCAGAATATACATATATGCAGTTAGAGGTGTAATGACCCAACAGTTCCTTAGGTATGACAAATTGTAAATTTGAAGGTTATTTATGTATAGAATAGGATGCTGCTATTTATAATTTTGATTACAAAACGTTCTATATTGAACATTTGTAACAGTTTTGTTTGTATTTTATTTGAGTGCCATTGATACACTTCAACTACATGGCATTTTTGCTTCAATTGTATGCCACTTCTGAAAAGAATAATGTTACAGAACAACCTTATGATCGTGTTTTTTTTATCAGCAAACCTTATGATTGTGTGTTAGCATTTTGATGAGTTTTCTTTCAATTGTTCCTATTCTTCCCCTTTGTGAGAACAATAATTTTTTTCATATATTTTATTTGTAGAAATATTTAAAAATGGGAGGGAAGGAAATGAAAATAAGAGGGTTTAACATTTTCTTAAATCGAATTTATCTTTTTCTTTTCTTTCTCATGGTGTTTGGCCAAATTATTTGTACTTTTATGATTTTACATCCATTGGCATTCTCAGCAAGCATTTTGTACTTTGAAAAATTATTTTTAAATTTAAATTTAGATTTTTTTAATTTACATAAAGTTTAAATATAAATTAAAATATTTAAATTATAAGAGACGTCTAAATAGTTAAGTTGATATAATTTAAAAGTACTAATGTATAATT
>Ga0123341_1004980_pt1 | contig 11759 bp, 11 predicted proteins | sample Turbeapinknodule_FD_89959 | JGI IMG/M metagenome (GOLD analysis project Ga0123341, IMG submission 89959) | Root nodule microbial communities of legume samples collected from Mexico - Turtle bean Mexico pink nodule | ecosystem: Host-associated > Plants > Roots > Nodule | place: Mexico: Nepantla... | reverse complement strand
TTTATATAATTTTCATTTTTTTACATATTATTATATTAATATTATGTTGATTTTTTTTAAAAACATAAATTTTGATTTGAAATACAATTCATTTTTTTTTATAACAATATGGATTTGGATTTAAAATCCAAACCAAATATTTAAATTTGGATTTTCAAATTATTTTTATAAAAAATATGGATTACCTATAAATTATCTTAAATCAACCATTAACCCCAATAGTATTTATATGTTGAATGAAAGTTAAAGCGACGCCTATTAAAAAACACTTGAATATATGTTATATAATATTAGCACATAACATTTCTAAAAGAATATAAGATTCTTAAAAAATATGCTACTTATTTATCCTAAAATAAAGGTTAAGAATTAATAATAATAATTTCAAATTTTTTGAAAGGATATTTTTTTTAAAAAAATTACAACTAAAATCAAATTTACTAATTTTATAAAAAAATGTAAAAACAATTATTTTTTTAAGCTGGTAAAAAAATTTAAATAAACCAAAATAAAAAATTGCTAATTTTTTCCTTCATGCTATTTGTTATATGCAATTAATACCATAATTTTGACATTATCATCCAATTATTAACGCATGTCATAATTATTCTAAAATTTATATTCAAGATAATTTATAATTTGTTTAGTAGAAATCGCTGGAAATGTGTTGTGGTTTTTCATTGTATTGAAGTATTCTTAAGCTTCACGGCATAAAATTGGTGATCTCATATAAAATGAAATTATTACATTAGTATATATATAGATGGAGGCATGATGTGAATGATTACAAGGCTAAAACCACAGATTTAACCTTTTTCCGAAGAAGGAAATGAGTTGGTATGTGGAACTGGTTTTCGAAATAGACAAGAGATACTTATGAGAGTGATTCATCAATCTAGTCTTTCAGTGACACTACCATTTCCTTTTGACTTTGTTAGCCCAGACAAGATTGATGGGTACACATACCGATAGAGGGGCCATGCTGGATCCACTATCTACGGGCCCACTTCACTGGGTCCCTGCCATGATCATTCGTGCTATATTCGGCTATGTGCTCAACCATAGCCGTCCTTTTTTTCATCGCTCCACCGATTCATCACAATCATAGTTTCACAAATGTGTCACAGATGAGGACAGGGAGAAAGGGTTTTTCAACTTTCAACGTGCCAGAGCCATTCCAGTCTTTGAGGCAAAACATCGAACACGTAGCCGACCATTCCCCTTCTCCACGTATAGACCAACCTCAGTCACTTCGTGAGTGCCTATTTTGTTCATTTTCCTTCTCCTTTTTGTTTTCTACTGCTTCATTCTTTCAGTTTTACGTGCCAATTGCTTCTCACTTCTCAGATGTTAGTTTTTTGGGTTCCGGCTTTTCTTCTTGTTCACAGTAATTTCTCCTACTATACCAACATAACTTAACGTTAAGTCACATGACATTCTAGATTCATCACTACAATTGGTTTTATATCCCGCAGGAATACTTGTTCATCTTCTGGTAGATAAATGCTTCATAGAAAACCCATAAGCGTAATCAGATGCACATCGTCGATCTGTATGGGGATTTGTACAGAAACGTTTTTCCTACCCTGTTTGTCATTGCGTGAATCTTGATACAAATGTGACATTTTTTTGGGTGTTTAAAGAGTTTCATACTTAGCATGACTCGTATTAACAAAACAAATTTAGCATCGTAAGTTGATCTTGTGGGAAAACATAGGGTGAATTGTGGAAGAATTCTTGATGGTCAATTCTTGTAAGATGTTTGGGACGTGCTGTTGCACTGCAGTTGCCTATGCAGGGGTTTCTTGTGAGTGTCCTGTTCCTCTTTTTCTTGAACAAATGTAATGCAATTCTTGATGTCTGGCAGGCAGCACCAAAGTTTTGTAGGCAACGTCCATACGTGAATTATATGAAGCCATTTAGTTCAATTAGAGAACAAAGTTTCAACTATTTTATTTATCATGAGACCCCTCTTGATCACTTCTTCCAAAGTCCCTCTTGGCTTCCCTTCCCTTCTTTCCACAGGATATAAACCATATAAATACTCCTCTCCCTCTCCCGGAGCCTGCTCCAACCAAACTACCTTAAATCAGTACATCAATTTCTTCTCATATACAATCATTTCATATATTGTCTTTTATGTCACTCATCCATCCTAATATTCTCATTTTTGTCACTGCAACCTTTTTTCTCTTGTCTTTTTTAATCTCAATTCCACTACCATAAAGTATATATGCGTGTAAACATATATTAAAATTTGTTTGAGTTTGGTAGGTATTTTGTTGTCACAAATAACCCTCAACGTCTCCATTTTAGTAATCTCAATTATTCTATCTTACGTGACATCCTCTATCTTTATTATTTTATGGTATTGAACGTAGATATTTGAACTATATGTATGACATTTTTCTCCTACTTTTACTTTCAAGTCGCGTTCATCTTATATCTTGCTAAAATTACAATGCACATTCTCTGTCTTATTCCTAGTTGATCAGAAACTCTTGTCTTGAAAGTTCATGCTAAGTTAATTGTTTCCTTGATTTCTCAACTAAAACCTTACTGCCCGCAAAAAGCATGTATAAGGGACAAAGTTTTGTGTGCCCTAGTAATCATATTCTTGATTATATTAACCAAGGTCTTTTTAAGGTTGAGCCCTAGGGATATGGTAAATAGGATTGATCATTGTTAAAACCTTTTTTCTTAAAGGTTTTAGGGATTTAGGTTTTAGGTCTTGAATAATTTTGTAGGTTAGGAATAACGTAATCTTGATTGATTTTTTTTTATTGACATGAAATAAAATAAAAAAATTGAATATTTAAGAAATGTTTTAATCCATATAAAAAAATTTAAATCAAAAACACCTAACACAAAATAACTTCTTAAGGCATAAACCCTGCAACAAAATACTTCCTCAAGCATAATCTTGATTGAATATAAGTGATTGCATATTTGTATGTCAGGAAATCTAATGAAGTTAACCCCACAATTTTTTCCGTCTATTCATACCTATTTTAGACCTATTTTTGTATTGGTTAGGAGCTCAGCTCGGTCCAAGCATTTAGGTCAATTCGATGTTTGAATCAGTATGGGCCCAAAGGGTGAGCCATGAGCTTAGCCTAGATACAAGTGGATAGCTCGAAAAAAGATAATTAAATAGAAGAAATATTCATATTGGTATAATGTATACGCTAATTAAATACCAATAAAAGCTATTGAGAATAAAGTAGTTAGCCCCCGAGAATAAAGATGCATGTGAACAAAATGTTTTATTGTTGTTAAGCATATGAAGATAAAGGTGTACGTAAGCAATATGTTTTTCTATTATGATTATATGTTTTCTGTTAAGATTATATTCTTCTTATTGAAATCTTGCTCTGTTGAGGTTGGAGAAAACTGTTAAAGGGATATCTATAAAAGGGGCTCGAGACCTCTAGTATATGTATGCTGTTTCTGAATACTTGAGACTGAAACTGAATATTTATTTTGTATGCTCTCACTGACTTGATCGTCGGAGTGTGATCAATAGGTAGAACCCCCCTTTGTCCTAGTGAAGCAGCACCTTGAAGCAACAATTGGAGACAAAGGAGAAAAGGAGCTTGCCCATTCAGTCCGTTCGAGGTCAACTAGGAAGAACATTTGGCGCCCACCGTGGGGCTCGATAAAACCTGATCCCACCCACATTCGTGATTGAGCCTTTCGACGTGATGAAAAACACAAGGCAAAGATCGTTGGGATCTGAAGGAAGCGATGCCCCCGCCGTAGCAACTCATGGATGCCATGAAGGCCCTCCAAGAGGCGAACGAGGAACACACACGAGAGCAAGAACGGATCCAAGAGCGAATCCAAGAAGAAGCTAAGGACGAGCAGAGCGACTACGAGTAGAAGCCCGAGCTGAGCTAGAGCTCTTGCAAGATCGTCTGATGGCAGAAATCGAGGCCTCTACATAGCTATGGAGAAGCAAACACGAACCAATGAGGAGTTGCGCAAAATCAATGAGGAATTATGGAAGAACTTGCATCGACTTGATCGATGTTCCACCAGGGAACAATCTCTGAACTTGTCAGCGAGAGATAATCCCAAGCCATTCTCGCAGGAAATCATGGATAAGCCCATGCCACCTCATTATATCACACCTAAAATAGCCTTTTTCACAGGAATAGAGGATCATGAAAATCATCTCAAGGCATTCATTGCTCAAATGATCATCTCTGGAGGATCGGATGCCATCTGATGTAAGATGTTCATGGGCACTTTTACAGGTACAACCCTATAATGGTTTAGTAGGATCCCGAATGGTCAAATCACCTCCTTCCCTCAGTTCTCCAAGATGTTTAAAGAACATTTCTTGGTCAACAAGGTCAAACCCTTGAGGTTGTATGACCTTTTCAGCGTCAAACAAAGGGAGGGAGAGAAGCTGAGAGGTTATTTGAATAGGTTCTGAGCGGTTACGATAAGACTTCAAAAACATGATGAAAAGATGATGATCGCTGCTTTCGAGCAGGGGATAGCGGCAAGATCGTTCAGTGATTCGTTAATCAGGAATCTAGCGAAGACATTTTTCGAGGTACGTGAACGAGCTGTCGCCCACATCGAGGCAGAAGAGACTCATTATGAGGAGGGGACTCATCCAAAGATTTTTGGTTGCCTCTCATGATGTACCTAAGCATAATGGAAAAATATCTATTTACAACTTCAGTTTGCCCATCCGTTTGAGGATGACAAGAAGTTCAGAAATTCAACTTAGTTCCTAGCCTTTCCCAAAGAGTTCTTCAGAAATGGCCCACAAATTTAGGATCTCTATCCGAAACTATGGTCTTAGGTAAACCATGTAGTCTTACCACTTCTCTAAAGAAGAGCCTATAGATGTTGTTAGCATCATCCACTTTATGGCATGGTATAAAATGAGTAATCTTGCTAAACCTATCCACTACCACAAAAATGGAATCAAAATCTCTTTGTGTCTTAGGAAGTCCTAATATGAAATCCATGCTTATATCTTCCCAAGGAGCACTTGCAAAAGGTAAAGGAGTATAGAGTCCATGAGACATTGTCTTAGATTTAGCTTTTAAACATGAGATACATTTATGACAATGTCTTTGGACATCTTTCCTCATGTGTGGCAAAAAAAAAAATTCCTTTTAAAAGCTCAAGAGTTTTATCAACTTCAAAATGACCCATGAGTCATCATTCATGTCATTCTTTTACAAGGAGTTTTCTATGTGTTCCTTGGGGTATGCAAAGTTTTCCTTCTTTGAATAAGTACCCCTCCGAAACATAAAAACCTCCTTGTGCTCTATGTTGACATTTAGCAAAAGTGGGTGCAAAATCCTGATCTTCTTTATAAAGTTTAGGTATGTTTTCAAATCCAAGAATTTGGGCTCCAAGTTTAGAAAAGAGAGCATGTCTCCTTGATAGAGCATCTGCCACAATGTTTGTGTTGCCCTTCTTGTATTTGATAACATGTGGATGCCTATATTTGATGGTGATATTGTTGATGACTCTACAATCACAACACATTCTCTACTTGTCATCTTTCTTAGGCACCAACAAAATAGGTACAACACAAGGACTTAGACTCTTTTGAACCCAACCCTTCTCCAACAATTCTTGAACTTGTGATTCTATCTCCTTACTTTCTTCAAGATTAGTTCTATAAGTCAGTCTATTTGGTAGACTAGCTCCCGAAGCTAAATCTATTTGGTGTTCTATACCCCTAAAAAGTGGGAGTCCCATGGGTCTTTCCTTAGGGAATACATCACTAAATTATTTTAAAAACTTTTTCACTTGAGGAGGTAGCTCACAATTTTCAGAAAATGTGACAGTGCATGCAAGTGTTCCTTTACAAAGAAAAAGACCTAAAGGTTGTTCATGTAGAAGTATCTTTTCAATTTTATTTTCAAACTTTTCTTCTTTCTGAATGACCTTGTGGGAATGAACACTCTTCTCCCACACCTAAGCTTTTTCCCTAAGGATTTTCTCTTGATTTTCTATTTTTTTTTTCTTTTTTTCTTTTTCTCATTTTCTCTTTTATGTTTCATTTGTACTTGGTCCTTTACCACTTGTGAGCGTGTTAAAGGATAAAATACAAACTTCTTTTCTATATGAGTGAAAGTAATCTCGTTGGTAAGATCATTATGCATAGTTTTCTTATCAAATTGTCATGGTCTTCCCAATAAGATATGACAAACTTCCATGGGAACTACATCACATAAAATTTCATCTTTATAGTTTCCCATAGAAAGTTTGACTTTCACCCGCTTGTCTACATTTAATTCTCCATCTTCATTTATCCATTGAAGTTTGTAAGGTTTAAGATGAAGTATTAATTGTAGATTTAGCTTCTCAATCATTCTAGTGCTACAACAATTGCGGCAAGAGCCACTATCCACAATGAGAGAACAAACATTTTCTAAAACTTTGTATCTAGTATGAAAAATGTTCTCTCTTTGTGTTTCATGGTCAACAGTAGGGTGATTGTTGAGGGTTCTTATAATCATCACTTGTAGGGATATCGTGTGTGGAAGCGTGATAATTTCAACCAAAGATTATGAGAAATTAAAGTAACAAGGAAAATGAGAATGATACCAGAACTTTTTAGGTGGAAAACCCATTTAAATAGAAGTAAAAAACCACCGGCGAGAGAGCCAAAACTTCCACTATAATGGTACTGGATGTACAATTAATTCCTCTCAGTCTAATAGATAATAACTATAGAATTGGTCTTGAACAAGTCATGTTGCAAATGTTATAGAATTATATTGAGTATGTTGTTCTGTTTTATCTTTATTTGAGTCTTATTGATGTTTTTAATCGGTGCAAATCTGTTTGGTTTGAGTCATTTAATTTTTGAATCCATTTAAGTAATGTTAATGTCATGTGCATCCAAAATTGTCATCAATTCTATGTAGTACTTTTGTTGTTAATTTTAGTTGTTTGATTTTAATTTGAGTACAATTTATATTCTAAATTTGAGCTTTGGTGCATTTTAATTTTTTTTCCATATTTGAATTCATACTTGTGTGTTATTTCCATACAAGTTCATTTTCCGCATAATTCCATTGTGTTTTTGAAGTTTTTAATTCCAGTTTGGGATTCCTTTGTTTCACAGTTTCTATATGGTTGAAAACGTTTATAAAAATTAACTCCGCTGGTGAAAAATTGAGTTTCTGGATTTGAGCAGTTTGATGTGTTAAAAAAAAGTGAAAAAAATTAGTATAGAAGAATTCAAAATATAAAAAAAAAATGATAAATGAAAAACAGACTGAGTGCAAAATTTTGACTCTGAAAAAAATTTGAAGCAGTAGTGAATTTTAAAAAATTATTGCAATTATTTGGCGTACTTCTTTTGTGAAATTCCAACGCCTACATAGAGGTTTGTGATTTAAATTTCAAATTCAAATTTGAAGTATTCTACCCAGCATAAATTCGGCAAGTTGAGAAAATATTTACAAAAAAAATAAAATCTGTAGTGTTGTTTTTGGTTTTATTAATCTATTCTAGTTCTATTCACTGGGATTTCAATTTATGTGATACCTTTTCTTGTGTACTTTAATTTTTTGCTTGTCAATTTTCTTGAATACTCTTTCAAGTCATGTCAGGTGTCAATTCCATTTGCTGTAGTCCTTATTTTGAAATTGAGTTTTGTTGCTTTAAACTTGTTTGACCTCTCTTGGTGGAAGTAACCTAAAAAGTGCTTTGGTGAGTTGTGCAACTGAAATTTTTTTGTGTAAGCTATATCACTAAAGAAGTGCAGAATTGAATATTCAAGGTTGAATATCCTAAAGAGGTATAGCAAGGGACAACAACAAACTTATAAAACAAAATATATACACAAAGGAGCTACAAGTGAAGGAGTGCATATAATAGGTCTTAAATTTTTTGTGCATCAAAATTGTTGACCTAATTTTTCATTGTATTTTTTTGAGTTGTAATTTGCAAGACTTTTCTCAATTAGTGGATTAAATTTCGTCTTAGATGATGAGTGTGTTTAAGGTTCTAAGTGCCAAGAAGCCTCACTTTAGGAATTCGACTAGTTTTTAAAGCTTTCTAGTTAGCAATTTTCTTTCAAGTGTTTTATTGCTTTGCATTTTTTTCTTGCAGAAAATTTTGTTTTCATCTTTGATTGTACTCTAAGTAAATTGCTTAGAGAAAGGTTTGTGAAAGTGTTGTGGGATAGTATCTGGCAAGGAAAGGCTTGGTACTTAAGAGATCCTAGTGATCCACCTCACTTTCTTGGAAAATTACCTACTTCACTCCACCTATCTTTCTTTTTGGAAATTGCTTTTATTACATAACTTTAAACATGTCTTCTCATTCTTCTAGTCGTAGTGAAAGTGATAAAAAGTCTATAAAATCTATTTAAAAACAAATGGCTAAAGACTTTTAATCACTATCACTTAGACAATTGCAACACGAGGCTCAAATTTTGGAAGAAAAGAAAGAAAGCAATGTCCATCTTGCATTCTTAGAAGAATAGTTAAAACTTGTTAAAGAAAAGCATGAATACATCAAAAAAATAAAAAAGATCTTCACATGCATCTAGTTCTAGGTTCAGTGACTCACATGCTAAGGAGAGGTCTTAGGATGAATGAATATTATCAACCTCCACTTAAAGGAACTAGAAGAGAAAGCCTAAAGGAGACTAGGGTAGACTTACCTCATTTTTATGGAAAGGAAAATGTTGGAACATATCTAGATTGGGAGATGAAGGTAGAATAACTTTTTGCTTGCCACCATGTTAGTGAGGAGAGGAAAGTACCCTTAGCCACCTTAAGTTTTCAAGGAAATGCTATGTATTGGTGGACAACCTTAGAGAGAAGTAGACGCCTCCACAAGGACCCTTCCATAGAATATTGGAATGACCTTAGGGGAGCCTTGAGACGCCGCCATATTCCCTCATATTACAATAGGGAGTTAATGGACAAGCTCCAAAGACTCCAACAAAAGAGCATGAGTGTAGAGGAATATAGGTAGAAAAGGGAGTTATACATGATGAGAGCCTCTATTATGGAGAAAGAAACCACCACCATAGCTAGGTTTCTACGTGGTCTCAATCTTGTATATTAGAGATAAAGTGGAACTCTTGCCCTATTGGGACTTTAATAACTTGATCCAACTTTGTATAAAAGTTGAGCAACAAAATTTGAGAAAAGGATCAAGTATCAAGGAGAGTTCTTACTCTAACTCTTATTCCAAGAGAGAGCATAGAAGAAAAAGGGAGGATAGTATTTCAAAAGATAAATCCAAGGAAACTTCCAAAAGTGTAGGAAAAGATGTGACTACCCCACAAACCCGCACTAGAGACATCCAATGCTTTAAATGTCTTGGTAGAGGTCATATAGCATCCTAATGCCCAAATAGCCAAATAGGAGAACCATGATCTTAAGAGGGAGGGATGAGTATAGTAGCCAAGATGATGAGTCTAGCAAGGAAGAAAAAGAGAATAGTGAAGGAGCATATCCATGTGAGGGGGAATTAATGATGATTAGAAGAACCTCAACAATCAACCTAGTGTGAACGATGAAACACAAATGGAGAACATCTTTCATACAAGATGCAAAGTTTTAGAAAATATTTGTTCTCTCATTGTGGATAGTGGCTCTTGCTACAATTGTTGTAGCATTAGGATGGTTGAAAAACTTAATCTACAATTAATATCTCATCCAAAACCTTCAAACTTCAATGGATAAATGGAAATGGGGAATTAACTGTAGACAAGCAAGTGAAAGTCAACCTTTCTGTGGGAAATCATAAAGATGAAATTTTATGTGATGTAGTTCCCATGGAAGCTTGTCTATCTTATTGGAAAGAACATGACAATTTGATAAGAAAATTATGCATAATGGTCTTACCAACTAGATTACTTTCACTCATAGGGAAAAAGAAGTTTTTACTTTATCCTTTAACACCCTCACAACTTATAAAGGACAAAGTTCAAATGAAACAAAAGAGAGAAAATGAAAATAAAAATAGAAAAACAAGAAGAAAAGATAAGAAAAACCTTAGGAAAAAGTTGAGGCGTGGGAGAAAAGTGTTCCTTCCCACAAGGTCATTCAGAAAGAAGAAAAGTTTGAAAATAAAATTGAAAAGATACTTTTATATGAACAATCTTCAAGCCTCTTTCTTTGTAAAGGAACATTTGCATGCACTGCCACACTTTCTGATGTTTGTGAGCTACCTCCTCAAGTGAAAAAGCTTTTAAAATAATTTGGTGATATATTCCCTAAAGAAGGTCCTATTGGACTTCCACCTTTTAGGGGTATAGAACATCAAATAGATTTAGTTCCGGAAACTAGTCTACCAAATAGATCGACTTATAAAACTAATCCCGAGGAGACTAAGGAGATATAATCACAAGTTCAGGAATTTTTGGAGAAAGGTTGGGTTCAAAAGAGTCTGAGTCCTTGTGTTGTACCAGTTTTGTTGGTGCCTAAGAAAAATGGCAAATGGAGAATGTGTTGTGATTGTAGAGCCATCAATAACATCACCATCAAATATATACATCTAATTCCTAGACTTGATGATATGCTTGATGAATTGCATGAGTCCACTATATTTTCCAAATTGATCTTAAAAGTGAATATCAGCAAATAAGAATCAAAGAAGGTGATGAGTGGAAAACTACTTTTAAGACCAAATTTGGACTATATGAGTGGTTAGTGATGCCTTTTGGACTCACTAATGCACCTAACACTTTCATGAAGCTTATGAATCATGTCCTTAAGGATTGCATATGTAAATATGTAGTAGTTTATTTTGATGATATACTAGTTTATAGTCAAAGCCTAGAGTCCCACCTAAGTCACCTTAGGGAGGTTCTTTTAGTGCTTAGGAGAAATAGTTTGTTTGCTAATATAGATAAATGTACTTTTTGTGTGGATAGTGTAGTGTTTTTAGGATTCATAGTCAACCAAATTGGGCTACGTGTTGACCTCGAGAAAATCAAAGCCATCCAAGAGTGGCGAACCCCACAAAATGTAGGAGATGTTAAGAGCTTTCATGGTTTAACAAGCTTTTATAGGAGATTTGTTCCTAATTTCTCAAGTATAGCTTCACCACTCAATGAGTTATTTGCTGAACCAAGTGGTGTTCAAGCTTTGAAGAATCCAAACCCTTTGAAGGATGTTGAAGCCTTTGCTGTGCTTGTTGTTGCTGTGCTGGTTTCGTTTAGTTTTGGGGTAGTTTGAGTGTTGTAATCCACCCTTTGATTAAATCTAAAGCATAGGCATTCTCAATCTTTGTGCAAGTAAAATGTTTTCAAACTAAGTTAAAACAACCAATTGTTTTATCGAAACAACCGATTGTTTTATCGAAACAACCGATTGTTTATACTTAGATATTTTTAGAAAAAGATTGAAAACTGTTTTTCAAATGGTTGAACTGTTAGAACCAAAACAACCGATTGATTCGAGGAAACAATCGATTGTTTGTTTTGGGACCATAACAGAAAAACTGTTTTATCTTTGACTAAGCTTTAAATGATTTAACTACTTACGCTCCAGTCATTAAATGCTTTGACCAATCCTTTAATGCAATTTAAGAGTTTGTTAAGATTTGATAACAAACTTCATCTTTGAATATTTTCAGAAAAACAGTTTTTGAGAATAAATCTTTGACAAGTTTTTGCTAATAGTTTTTGAGTTTTTCAAAGAGCTGAGATTGCTAAAGAGTTTGTGATTGATCAAAGTTTGTGGAATAGGATTCTGCTTGTATTGATTTCAGATTATCTTCTGTAACAAGTGTAATCCTTCTACTCTGTG
>Ga0123341_1004979_pt1 | contig 11759 bp, 12 predicted proteins | sample Turbeapinknodule_FD_89959 | JGI IMG/M metagenome (GOLD analysis project Ga0123341, IMG submission 89959) | Root nodule microbial communities of legume samples collected from Mexico - Turtle bean Mexico pink nodule | ecosystem: Host-associated > Plants > Roots > Nodule | place: Mexico: Nepantla... | reverse complement strand
TAGAGGCGCCGTCTGTGTGTTTTGCAGGTCACGTTTGGAGATCCGAGAGAAGGTTCTGAGGGTGATTTTGCAGAGAACACAGTCGCGTAGACGGGTCAGAGAGTGCTACAGAGCGATTCCTCCGCGTTCGAGTTTTCGGCAGGATCAAATATGATAGACAAGTTCTACATGATGGCCTGACCAACAAGATATCTTTTAACTTCCAAGGGCACAAGGTTATCTTAAAACCTCTTTCTCCCAAAGAAGTTCATGAGGACCAAATAAAAATGAAAAACAAAAGAGAAAATGAGAAAGATAACGAAAGAACATATAAATCGGGTCACAATATATCACCTTACACTACAAAAACAATCATGTTGACACATGTCGGACTGCAAACTGCACCTCCAAGGTGTTCTTCTTCCTTCTCTTTTTCATTACGCAATAAATCTAAATACTTGACATCTGGGACATTGAAGTTTTGGGATGAAATTCAAACCCCTCCTAAAGGTTCTCACCTTCTAAGAGGATTTTCATCAAAAAGTTCTTTCATCACCAAATACTTTTTCCCAACATGACTTGTATCTAGAACTTCCCCTTTTGAACTCCCCACGCTTCAGGAACATCAGTTACTTCACATACCGCACTTTGCAATATCTTACATGTGAATAAACTGACTATGTTATCTGTAGGAGTTCTAAATTCGAGATCAAATTCTCTCCAACTTGGAGGGCATGATATAATCCAAGAAGACAAACAGATGACCAAGGACTCAAGAGACAATTCACACGGTGAGCAGTCATCTCAACAATCAAGTCAAGGCCCCACCAAAGATTCGACAAACCTTACCAGAAGAAGAACGGGGCATACACTAGAACATCAATTGTTCTTTCTTCTAGTCTTCCTAAAATTATAAACATGTTGTAAATAATTTGGGCTCACTTTGGGGGTCCAAATAGTAGAATAGGCTATAGTAGGTTCATTTAGCATAATAAGGGGTGTATTTATCATTTTAGCTTGTGCCTAGTCCATTAGGGTTAGAATGTAGCCCTAACTTCTAAAAGTTATGCCTAAGGGATGGTTTTGACCATGGTCAACACCTTAGGCAGCCCCTCTCCCCTTCCTTTTCTACCCCTCACTCATTTTGCTGTTCAAGTCACTACTTCCTATATAAAGGGTGTCTTCCACCATGTATTTACACATTCAAATTTTAAGTAAAGAAACTCTACTTAAGTGAATTGAGAGTCTGAGTACTCCTTTTTATCTGGGTCTTATCTTGGGTGGGTAGTATCCTAAGTGGCGACTCTAGGTCTTATCTTGAGTGAGTGACATCTCAAGTGGCAGTTCTTGCATCACTCATCTTGGAGTCCCTCTCCTCCAAGTGGCGTGAATTCCCTTTCTAATCCATAAGTTCTTTTCATCCCTTCATCTTTTTCCTTCTTTATTTGCGCCATTATCCATTTCCATTTCATGTTCTTTAATGTTCCTTCCATTCAGTCATTCTTTATCATTTTAGTCTTGTTTCATTTCCTCTTTTATGTTTTCTTCAATTTCGCACCTTTGCATCATTGTCACCATATTATTGGGTTTTTCTCTTTGCCCTTGTGAAGTGAACCTTTACACTTACTTAACCACTTGGTTAAGTTCGTGTCCAGTGCGGATCTTCTTAGGGTTCTCACCTTTAAATTGCTAAAATCCAAAATCTAAACAAAAGCAAAACCTTTAAAATGTGCAATCTAAAATCAACTCACATTAGTTAGGCAGTGGACATATCTAAGTTTCACATACAGTTCGAAGCTAGAGGGTTAATCAAGGGTCAGGTATATGTTGACTTCATGGTAGAACTCTCTTCTGATGACACCTAGCTCAATCCCAATGATTTCCAATGGGTTCTTTCGGTAGATGGATCCTCCAATCAATAGGGAAGTGGGACCAAACGGGCTGTTGAACAAGAAAGCTCTAAGGTTCGTGTTCAAGGAGAGTAATAAGCAAGCTAAGTGTGAGGCCTTGATAGTAGGCATGTTGCTAGCCAAGGAGTTGGGAGCTTGGAGTTTGTTGGTGAAGAGTGACTCATTGCTTGTCACTGGGCAAGTTACAAGTGAGTATCAGGCCAAGGATCCGCAGCTAGCCTCATATCTCAGGTATGTAACGATCTTGAAAGCAGCCTTCTCTATGTCCGACCTTGTTCACGTTCCCAGAGAGCAAAATTCTCGAGCAAACTTGCTATCTAAGTTGGCTAGTCTAGGGAAGGGAGATCGGCAGAGGTAAGTAATTCAGGAGACATTGAAATCGCCCAGGACGACTGAAAGAGGACCAACCGAGGTCAGCCACATGGAGGTCATGGGGATCAGCTTAGGAAAATAGAGAAGGCATCGGTCAATAACTCAAGAGACCTTGAGAGTCCCAAGGATAACTACCTACAGGTTATTGGGAGATGAGTTTCTTGAGGTTTTGCAGGTCGACACCACAGAGACTTGGATAACACCTTACCATCATTACCTAGCTGATGGGTTACTTCCTACAGAGCCTATGGAGGCTAAGACGGTTAAAAGGAATGTAGGGAGGGTATACCCTGATAGATGGCAAACTTTTTTGTCATTGCTATACCCACTCAATCCTCACTTGTGCGAGTGGAGATCAGTGTACCCGCATCATGGTCGAGCTCTGATGTAAGTTGAATCAAGCATAGACACTTTTTCAGCATATGAACACAACAATGTATGTGAAGAAAGACAACAATTAAGAGTTGAAAACAAGGATAAACAATTAGGAACAAGTGGAGGAACTAAAGGAATCATCATTGAAGTACAAAGCCTTCTAATAGATGAACCAAACTCAAGATTGAGTGTCATTCCACAATGAACCAAAACAATACAAGGAATTGGAGATAGAATTACATAATCAAATTAAGCTACAAGTGCAGAATTCAAAGTAGAACACAAGATGAACAAGAATAATCGGTGGAAAGTAAATAACAACACCTAAAAAGACAAACTACCAATTGGAATAGCTAAAAACATGGAAATGGAGATGGAAGGAAGAAGGAACGAAATTGGATGAAGACTTGAAGGAGATGGACACGCCACTTGGATGATGATCCAAGATGAGTGCTAGTTGCCGCCTCTTGAAGCCCTCCAAAGCTCACAAGATAAGACTTAGTAAAGGAGATCAAATCTCTCACAATTCTCTCTCAATTTGAGTAGATTTTCCTTTCTTCAATTTCTAAATTTTGATTTTTACAAGAGCACACCTCCTTTTATAGTAGAAGAGGGCTGAAAATGAAAAGGCAGAAATTCTAATATAAGAGCTCAAATTTGGCGTCAACTTTAAGTCACATGAGAAGTGTGACTTGCTTTCCTACTTTGGCACCTCCTAAAACTATATCTACACCTACTATTTATGTCACATGGAAGGTGTGACTTTGTTTTGTACATTAGCACCCCTTATTTAATATTTACACCTTCCTTTTAAAGTTGTACTAAAAACTACACAAAAGTAATTACAAAAAGAGACATCCATTGATGCTCATTTATTAATGCTTGTTCTTGCTCCTCATGGGTTGGTCTTGGGGCTTCTTGGGCTTGGCCTTTTTGGGCTTGGGCTTCTTGGGCTTGGGCGTCATCTTTTGAAAATACTAATAAGAAGAACTTAAGATGTTTTGGCTTTTTTTCATTCCTTCTATTAATAGTATCTTTTTTATTCTCATCAAGCTCCATGAAGGCATTTGTGGTAGCCATATCAGAGAATGAGCTCTCTCGTTGAAGGTCATCCGAGCTCGGTATTACTGGCCGACCATGAAGGAGGATTGCGTGAGGTATGCCTAGTGTTGCAAGCAATGTGAGAAGCACGTTGATTGGTGGCACACGCCAGCTAAGGAGCTGAGGTCCATTTATAGCTCGTGGCCCTTCCATACTTGGGGAATAGACATTCAAGGTTCTTTCCCTTTGGCGATACGTCAGATGAAATATCTCATAGTGGCCATTGATTACTTCACCAAGTGGGTTGAAGCTGAGTCAGTTGCACAGATAACTGCTCACGAGGTGCAGCATTTTATGTGCAAGAACCTTATGTGTTGTTTTGGGATCCCGAGGCACCTAATTTCCGACAATGGAACCCAATTTGCTAGTCAACAGTTGGGTAAGCTATGTTCGGACCTCGAGATAAAGAAGATATTTGTCTCGATGGAACACCCTCAGACGAATGGTCAATTAGAATCAGCTAACAGAGTCTTGTTGAGAGGGTTGAAGAGGAGGTTGGAGAAGGCAAAGGGAACTTGGTCAGAGGAAGTTCCCTGAATCCTGTAGGCTATCACACCACCCCTCAGTCAACAAATAGAGAGACGCCCTTCAGTTTGGTGTATGGGTCATACGCCATGATACTAGTAGAGATACAAGAGAGCTCTCCTCGGTTCCAAAGCTTCGTTGTTGAGGAATCTAACGAAGGAAGGAAGGTGAGCCTAGACCTGTTGGATGAGGTGCGTGAACATGCCCGTATTAATTTGGAGGATTTGAAGAGAAGGGTGGAGCTAAGGAAAAAGACCAAGACGAGACCTCGGCAGTTCAAGATTATGATTTGGTAATGCGAAAGGCACATCCTTACCAGTTAGAGAACAAGTTATCTCCGAAGTGGATTGGTCTGTTTCGCGTAGTCGAGGTGCTCAGGAATGGAGCGTACAGGCTAGAAACCCAAGAGGGGGTAGCCATTCCTCGAACGTGGCAAACCTCATGTTTTATTTCAGTTAAGATGTTTTGTTTTAATGCTTTTTTTTTAACAATGTGATGTTTAAGGTGATTTTTTTTTCCTTGAAGGGGCTTTTTTAAAGAGGTCATCTAGTGATAGATTTGTTCTTGAAAGATGGTGCATTAGTTCAGTTGAGTTATTTAAGTTAGCACACGATGAGTCGACCTAGTTTGGTGTCAGTACAACCATCCGAGTATAAGTGCCATGTGCATGAAATGGTTATCTAATGCCAAGTTAGACGACCTGGCTCGATGTCAGTACGACTACCCAAGTACAGGTGCCCTGCGTGTAAATTAGTTATTTAGTATCATCTAAGATGACCTAGCTCGGCATCAATACGACTACCCGAGTATAGACGCCCTGTGCGTAAAATTGATGAAAAGAAAGTATTTAGGCAAGGTAAGACGACCTTGCTCGACGTAGGAACGACAACCCGAGTATAGACGCTCTGCAAAATAATTTGTTTGACTCGATGCAAGGTAAGACGACCTAACTCGGTGTAAGAACAACTACCCAAGAGTAGGCGCTCTGCAAATAGATGTTATAGATAAGTTCTTTGGGAACATGGTAAGTCGAACTAACACGGTGTGTGAATGGTCACTCGAGTTAGGTGCTCCGTGAAACGATTAAATAATACATAGTAGAATCATTCACTTATACAAGAGGGGTTAGCTCGGTGTATGAGTGGTTATCCAGGTTTAGTTACCCTGAGTGATGAATGAATTATTCTTAGCGCGGAATAAGACGACCAAGCTCGGGAAGGTATGATTATCCGAGTAGGCGTTCTGCGAAGCAAAGCTTGGTGAGATCAAGGTATATGGCCCTTGGCCAAGTTTGTGAAATACACCTATGCAAGTTGAGATTGAGTATAGACTTGTCTTCGTTATGGGTGTATAGTTCATCAAAAGGTTAGTTCTTTGCTAAATGGGAACTCCACAGTTTTTCATGCTTAGATTCACCTAAGTTGGATTCTTCTTATCTTTATTACTTCATGCTCAAGAGGTATAGATGGGTTGGTGTAAGTAATAGAGTATCTGAATGTATGTTGATAGTAGTTGTTATACTTAAGGTAGTCGAAGTTTGCTATATGATAAGTTAAATGTTGTGGCATGCATTCGTAAAGGTTTTAAAACAACTATATATGTTAAAGCAATTCGGAGGTAATAAGTAAAGGTATTGATAAAAATATAAAGTGTTCAAATGGCAAGGAAAGTTAGCAAATTACATACCACTAAATGTTCAAATTACTGCTCCCTTAATTGGTCGCCGACCATGGTTTTACCCGGGTCTAAGGAGGAAAGGTCAAGGGCTGGATCTACTACGGTTGCTTGTTCCAAGGCCATCTCAAAGCCAACCAAGAAGGATCGAGTAGCATCATCTTTGAGGGATTCGATCTTCTTGGTGGCATTTTCTTCCTTATGTGCCATCTCCTTCTTCAGATTTTCTATCTTAACCAGCAACTTGTTTCTCTCTTCGGACAAAGCCAGGGCTTCTTGAGTTTTCTCGGTGTAGAGATGTTCAGCTTTCTAGCGCAAGTTTTTGAGTTTTTTGTTCTCTATTTTGAGGTGGTTTATCACTTTGCAGAGCTCAAACATTTCCTTGGACTTCTTTCTTCAAACACTTGGCGATCTTGAGTTTTGTCATCGGCCAAGCAAACCAAGGAAAATGCTTGATTGAACAGCCTCAAAGAATCGTGATGGAGGAGGTCTTCACCTTGAACAAATAATCTGGCCTTATCTTCAAGAATAAAAAAGGAGGCCTTGTTGTGAACGAGCACGTCGAAACCAGCTTTCCATAAGCTCTTCCTGTGGGAGCCTTCCGCCTCTTAGATGGTGATGACCTCCTGATGTGGAGTTCGACCATTCGTGTTGGAGTGTTCGATGGGGAAGCGGCTTCTCGTCTTTTTCTATTAAAAACAAGGTCCGAAACGATGTGCTCGTCTTCATCGGATGGAGTGGGAGTGACCTTGATCGGGGCCTACCTTTTTTTAGCTGAAGAATCCTTAATTAAGCTGGTTGGAGCTCTCATCTTTCTGATACGTTCAGCCATTTTCGATATGCCGATGTCGAACAACATCCTTTCTGCAAAAGAAAACAAGTAAGTGGTTAAGCATACTAATGGAGTTTATGTTACCGAAGGTAGGAAACGAGGACTACCAGTATAGGCTTTCAAAACACCAGGAAGGTACTTTTTGTTCATGAGGAAGGAAGTGTCAAAAACAACCTTCAGATTCTCTAAGAATTTGCATACTCCCTAATCTTGTGGGAACAAGTCATCCAGGCACGAGCACTCTGAAATCTTGGTTCAGGGGTCCAGTATAAAGGAAACTCGTCCAGAAGGGTCGATCTCCTTTGTTAGCTCGGATTTTTAGGAACTTGCCCTTGAAATTTTTGTAAGACTGGAAGAGTGTGAGCAAAGCTCTTCCAGGGGCACCGTTTAAGGATAATTGGCAGCCTGAATGCTTGGCCACAAAGAAGTAAAGGAAAACATTCACAGTCGAAAAAATGTCGAGTTGTGAACACAAAATAGTAAAGGTGTGAATGCCCAACTATTCGGGTGTAGCTGGGCAGGAGCTACATTGAGCTCGATTAACAATTTCTTTTCAAAAATCGACAAACGAATATGCAAAAGGAATTTCTTAAAAAGGGTGGCATAAAAGAAACATAATGGACCTTCGGGGTCCAAGGATTCATTGCAACATACAGGCTCATCTTCCTTACATTTTGCTATTCTTATGAACCTATCGTGCCTCTTACCAAAGGAGCGACCACTCTTTCTTAAATTTCTAATACGCTCACGGGTAGTATAGAAAGAGGTTTCGTTTAAAAGGTTCTTCTTGGCCCAAGGGTACATGACATTGTAATTCATTGCAGTTATATCTAGAACACAACACAAACACAAACCATATACAAGCACAGTTCAGGGCAAATAAAATGGATCAAAAGAAAATTCTAGTTCACACAATGTAATCGATAAGATGAGTAAGTATTCAACGTGAAAAATTGGTGGAAGGAAAATACCTAGTGTGATGGCTGATTAGAAGAAGATGTGCGAGAGAGCTTTTGGGAGAAGGGAATCTTTGAAAAGCGCACCAATACTGAGAAATGAAGGTTGCGTGAAGGGTAAGAAGAGAAATGGATTTTTAACATTTAAAAGGGTAAATGAATTGGCAGCTCTTCCTGACAGTAGATGCGCGTACCACGTGGATGTCTCAGATTCAGTCTGGTGAGATGTCTCGTCAAGGACGCTTTGGTAGATGCGCCTCACCTACCTGCTAAGGAAATCATCGCGTCAGTCGCCAAAGGCTAGAAAGCCTCTCCGCCAAGTCAAGCTTGGCTTGATCTTGGGGGGCTTGTGTACTAGACAGGGGTGCTCGGGATCTTGGTCCAAGCACTTTCGTATGATCATCTCTGTTTTTAGACCAACATGGGCCCAAAGGATGGGCTAGGAGATCGGCCCAAGTGCTGGTAAGACAGGTCGAGAAAGATAGTTAAGATAGAAAGAATATTTTGTTTGTTTATAACACATACATTAATTAAAATGCAAATAAAATGTGTTGAGAATAATGTTTGTTAGCACCCGAGATAATAGTGCACATGTAGACAGACTATTTTCCTGATGTTAGCACCTGAATATAAGAGGTGCATGTGAACATGTGGTTTTTCTGTTATGATTATATACATGTTGTTGAGATTATGTTCTCATTAGTAGAAGTTGTTCAAGGGAAATCTATAAAAGGGGCTTGAGACCCTGGTAAAAGTATGTTGTTTCTTAGTACTTTAAACTGAAACTGTTTACTATTCGTATGCTCTCACTGACTTGATCGTCGGAGTGTGATCAACAGGTAGAGCCCCCTCTGTCCTAGCGGAGCATTGTTCCAGTGCACCAAGAGGAGATAGACTAGAAGCGGAGCTCACCTATTCAGTCAACTCGAGATCAACCGGCGAGAACACGTGTATTATTTATTTATATATACGTGATGTTTGTTTCTTATATATTAATATTTATATTGTAATTTTTTATTTATGTTCTTGTCGGTTGACCTGGTCGTCAGTTGACTTCAAAGGCAAGCGGTGGCTCCTCCTTTACCTGGTGGATTATGTGCTTCTTCTTGGATATTGGAAAGCGGCTCCGTTGAAACAGAGGGTGATGGAGATCAAGTAAGAGAGGATTTCACTAATGGAGGAAGAGGCCATCCACCCAAGCATTTAAAGTTCTTCCTTCTAGTCTTCTCAAAAATTAAAGAAGAATTAAATAAAGCCAACAAGAAGACTACAAGCATTCAAGAAGAATGGGCTCCAATTAATATCTCTCTTTATAGTTTCTTTTGTATAAATTTGTAAATAATATAGAATAGCTTTAGGATGTGCTAAAGAGGGAAACCTTAAAGACATCTCCATTGTATAGCACTTTAGGCGCTAGTTTTAGGAAAAATCTAGAAAGGTGTCTCTTCACACTCCTTTAGGCGCTAGAATAGAAGGAGTTAGAAGGAAACCTTTCAAGCTTCTCTTGTACCTTTGTGACCAGCCCTCTCTATTATAAAAAGGATGCTTAGGTACTTGAAATAATAAGATTGATTTTTGAGAGAAAAGAACCTCTACCAATTTGGTGAGTGAGTGAGAGAGACTTGTGTCTTCTTCTCTTCTAGTCTTATCTTGAGTGAATTCTTGGGCTCTCAAGTGGCAACAACAACACTCATCTTGAAGCCAACAATCCTTCAAGTGGCGTGCACATTCCAAGAGTTTCATCCACATAAGTCCATTTTCCCTTCATTCCAAATTACCCATTTTAGTTCTACTTGTTTGTTTTCAATTTCAATCGGTGCAATCTCTTCCTTATGATGTCCTCTTTCATTTTTTGCACTTATATTCAATTTTAATCGGTGCAAATTGGTTGTTCTTGCTGTTTTGGTCACGTCCTCCATGGGTATAAATGCTATATGTTGTGTTCTTGAGTTTCTATCCATGGGTTTGTTGTTCTTGTTGGGTTTCTATGTGAGTTTGGCTTGGTTACTTGTGTTTTGGTGAGTTCTTGAATGATAAGAACATTAATCCAATTCTTAAAAAGTGCCTAATCATATTCCAACTCTCTATAACATGTTCATATCATATCTCTATCATATTATTGGAATCACATCATGTGGTATCATGAGTCTTAGGTGTGTTCTTGTGTATGTTTGAGTTGTTTTGGCACTTTTAATTCAAGAACTTTACATTCTTGACTTTACCTTTCTGTTTTAGGTTTATTTTTGGGTATTTCTTGTTGTTTTCTTGTTCTTATTATATTGTGTTTGTGTCATTTTGATTTTTTAATCTCTATAAGTTTTGTTAAAGTCATGTTTCTCCAAAAAAAATGTTATCAATTCTATGTAGTCCTTTTGTTGATAATTTTGGTTTCTTGATTTTGTTTTGAGTGCAGTTTTATGTGTTTGTTTTTTTGATCCTTTGGCGCATTTTCTTTTTAGATTTGAGTTCTTACTTGTATTTTAGATCTATACAAGTTCTTGAAACATCAATTCTATTATGTCTTTTGATGTTCTTAATTCTGTTTTTCATTCCAGTTAGGCTTCCTTTGTTTTCTTGAAAACGTGTTGACTGTTTCGATTTATTGCAATTTCTGTGATTACTGAAAATTATGAAATTCTGGATTTGATTTCATTAGAGTGTTACAAAAAAATAGAAAAAATAAGTGTATCAAAATTCAAAGTACAAAAAAAAATGATAAATGAAATACGTACAGTGTGTAAAAACGGTGATTTGGCAGTAATTTTCAGACATTTATCACAATTTATTGGCTTACTGTTTTTGAGTGATTCCAGTGCCAATTTTTAGATAACATCTTGACTTTACAGTGGTTAAAATTTCACATTCCAGTTCGCTTTCTACAGTTCCAGTTAAATCTGTAAAGTTACGCACAGTTTACATAAAATTCCAGTAGTTATGTTTTTTTGTTTTCTTCATCTACTCTAGTGTTTTTCTCTAGGTTTCTTTTGTGTGCCATATTTTAATTGAGTACCTTATTTTTCTTGCTTGTCTTTTCTTCACTATTCTTTGAGTTTGTCATATATCTTGTCTTCCTTTTGCTTGTCACCTTTTCTTGATTGTCTTTTCTTGTTCTTTAAGTTTTGTGGTGTTTTGGCTTTGAGAAAGAGTGGTTTGCTTTAACATATTTCATTTGAGAGTTACCAAAACCTCAAGAGCAGATTGGTTGAGGGAAGTATTCTTTCTTTGAGTGATTTGAGTGTCTTTTAATTTTCATTACAGCACTATAATTGTTCCATTTTCTAACCTTGTTTTTTCTTGAAATTGTTTGTTCTTTTTGTTTGCTGTTTTGATTTTGCAATGGCTACCTTATCAAGTGTTGCACCTTCTAAACGTCATTCCCATTCAAATGCATACTTCATTACTGAATTACAAGAAATTAAAACAAATCTTGCACAACGAGATGAGGAATTGAGACAAATGAAGACAAAGCTTCAAATCTTATACGTAAAACACATGGAGAAAAGATTGTCAAAACTTACCATGAAGCATGAAAGATCCATTCCTCACGGCCAACATCATCATGGGCATGTTTTAAGGAGTTCCAACAACTATGGGAGCTTTGAAAAAAAGGAAGAATGGAAAATACATAAACTTAAAGATAGGCGCCAACATGTGGCATTGCCTTATTTTCAAATTGTAAAAGTACCTAGCTTTAGTGGTGATAGTGATCCTAATGTGTATTTAGATTGAGAGGCTAAATGTGAACAATTTTTTAAAGCCTATGAGGTCCATGAAGACCAAAAGGTGAAAATAGCCTCTTTAGAATTCTTATATTGTGCCATGAAATGGTGGCATGGACTTGTAATGGACATTGTATATAACAAGAGACCTCCCGTGGTTTCTTGGAATGATTTGAAAGAGTGTATGCTCGCAAGGTTTGTTCCTCCTTTTAGGAAGGAACACTTGTTGAAGTTCCAAAGGCTTCCTCAAGGACATAGGATGGTAGATGAATACTTTAAAGATTTTGAAACAACTTTGACTAAAATGAATATGCAT
>Ga0123341_1004977_pt1 | contig 11761 bp, 8 predicted proteins | sample Turbeapinknodule_FD_89959 | JGI IMG/M metagenome (GOLD analysis project Ga0123341, IMG submission 89959) | Root nodule microbial communities of legume samples collected from Mexico - Turtle bean Mexico pink nodule | ecosystem: Host-associated > Plants > Roots > Nodule | place: Mexico: Nepantla... | reverse complement strand
GCCGCATCACATGTCTTCCATGTCTCTCCTAGCAGTGCAACAAGAGAAAGGTGAATCTCTTAGAACCTTTTTAGACAGGTTCAACAAAGCATGTATGAATATCCGAGGGCTCAAACAGGAAGTTGCATTACACCATTTGGTTTCGGCCATCTGGGCGAGTCGTTTTACTGAGAGTCTGAAGTCCTCAAGGATCAAAACTCAGGTAAAGAAAAGGAAATTGAGATAGAACGGACCGTCCGGATCACTCCAAGATCCGACCGAAATCGAGGAAGCCGAATCCCCAGGTTTAGCAGTTACACCCCTCTAACTGTTCCCTGGGGACGAGTCTTAGATGAAGCATTGCAAACTGAACTAATACCTACATTAAAACGATATCAAACGCCGCCAAATGCGGATACTCTAAACATTGCCAATATCACCGTAATTTTGGCCACACGACCGAGGGGTGTCAAGCATTGAAGGACAAAATCGAAGAGCTTACACAAGTCGGCCATCTGCGACAATTCATCATAAAGATAACTTCAAAATCCCCACCACGAAGTACCGGTCGTTCGTCCCGTGGTGACGATCGATCGTACCGCAGTGACTACAAACGCCGAGTTGACCATGGTCAGGCTTCACGAAAACATACTGAAAGTCCCGTTCGACATACGCGCGCCCGCAGCGAAAGTCTCGACCGAAACGCCCGACCTCGCCAACGAGTTCGCGAAGTTATCAATATGATTGTCGAACCAGTCACCTTGGGTGAACCAAACCACGAAGTAAATTACATAGCAGGAGGTTTTGCCGGAGGCGGGTGCTCCAATTCTGCCCGAAAGAAACATCTTCGGGCGATTCAGTCCGCCCATGCTACTACGAGAAGGCGTCCACACATACCGCCGATCACCTTTACTGATGATGACTTCACAGCCATAGCTCAGGACGACCCTATGGTAATCACTGTGGAAATCGACAAGTTCGCAATTGCCAAAACTTTGGTGGACCAAGGTAGCTCGGTCGACATTCTATATTGGGAAATCTTTAAGAAAATGCGCATCTCAGAAGCAGATATTCAACCCTATAATGAACAAATTGTAGGGTTCTCAGGTGAACGGGTCGACACCAAGGGATATATAGACTTGTATACAACTTTTGGAGAGGAAGACGGTCTCCATAAAACAATAAACGTACGATACCTTCTAGTTAACGCCCAAACTTCCTACAACATCCTCCTCGGCCGTCCGTCCATCAACAGGTTAAAAGCCATTGTTTCCACCCCACACTTAGCCATGAAGTTCCCCTCGGCGAATGACGACATTGCAACAATCCATGTCGATCAAAAAACTGCTCGAGAATGTTATGTTGCGAGTTTGAAAAGTGAGCCAACTCGGCGGCTCTACACGGTTAATCCGGATGACCGATTCCCACAAAAAAGAGGACGATCCCCGACTAGGCATTCAGAAAGGCGTATGTCCCGCCGCCATATGATAGCCCTTGTTGATCTCGATCCTCGTATGGACGATCCCCGTATGGAAGCAGGTGAACACTTACATCCATTTCCACTTCGTGATGATCGCCATGTTACACATATTGGCACCTCACTGAAGTCGGACGACCGAAAGGCCATCAGCACGACACTTGTGAAAAATGCTGATCTTTTCGCATGGACGGCCGCTGACATGCCTGGCGTGGACCCGAGGGTCATTACTCACCGACTATCACTGTATAAAGAAGCTAGGCCAATAGCTCAAAAGAAAAGAAATCTAGGAGAGGAACGACGTAAAGCCGCATGTGACGAAGCTGATAAATTGTTACAGGCTGGATTCATTCGGAAGGCCCATTACACTACATGGTTAGCCAACGTAGTTATGGTAAAGAAAGCAAATAGAAAATGGCGAATGTGCGTTGATTATACGGACCTCAATAAGGCATGCTCAAAAGATTCTTATCCTCTACCTACCATTGATCGTCTAAATGATGGGGCGGCCAGACATCACATCCTCAGCTTCTTTGACGCCTATTCAGGTTATAATCAAATTCAGATGCACTCGGCCGACCGAAAAAAGACGGCCTTCATGACTGATTCCGATAACTTCTACTATGAAGTTATGCCCTTCGGACTCAAGAATGCTGGGGCCACTTATCAAAGGTTAATGGATCATGTGGTCCACGACATGATCGGCCGGAATGTTGAGGTCTGCGTCGATGACATTGTTGTCAAGTCTGACTCATGTAAGCAACATGTTGCTGACCTAAAAGAAGTTTTCCAAGCTCTCCGCCAGCACCAGATGCGACTCAATCCTGACAAGTGTGCGTTTGGCGTTGAGGGAGGAAAGTTCTAAGGTTTTATGCTTACCCACCGAGGCATAGAAGCTAATCCGGAGAAATGTAAAGCTATTTCCGAAATGAGGAGCCCCAGTTCCGTTAAAGAAATTCAGAGACTCATTGGCCGGCTCACCGCTCTGTCCAGGTTTGTCCCTAAACTCGCAGAAAAAACAAGACCCATAGTCCAATTATTGAAAAAAGCATCTCGCTTCGAATGGTCGACCGAATGCGAAGAAATCTTCCTCCAATTAAAAACTTTTTTATCCTCTCCACCGGTCATCCAAAAACCAGACGCCCGAGAGCCGATTATAGTCTACTTAGCCGTTTCAAACAAAGCTGTTAGTTCGGTCTTGGTCCAAGAGATTAATTCTGAAGAGCGTCCAGTTTATTTCGTTAGTCGCGCCCTTCATGGTGCCGAAGTTCGATACCAGATGATTGAAAAGGTCACCATGGCTCTCGTCATCACAGCCCGACGAATGCGTATGTATTTTCAAAACCATCGCATTATTGTTCGGACGAACTACCCTATCGTAAAGATTCTTACCAAACCAGACTTAGCCGGACGAATGATTGGCTGTGCAATAGAATTATCAGAATTCCATATACAGTACCAGCCACGAGGGGCCATTAAGTCGCAAGCCCTTGCCGACTTTGCAGCTGAACTCACTCCTTCCTCGGCCGGGGACGAACATCCATCTTTGATTTTGCACGTAGACGGATCCTCTAATGAACGGTCGTGCGGCGTTGGGGTCGTATTGGAAGGACCCGACGAGATTGTTATTGAACAAGCCTTGAAATTTGAATTCAAAACTTCTAACAACCAAGCTGAGTATGAGGCCATTATAGCCGGTTTACACCTAGCTCAAGAATTGGAAATCACTAAGTTAATTTGTAAAAGTGATTCCAGACTCGTCATCGGTCAGCTTAATGACGAGTACGAAGTGCGGGAAAGCTTGTTGCAGCAGTACTACCACTTAGTCAAACAGTTGATGAATACATTCTCAGAGATATCCTTGCAACACGTCCGGCGTGATCACAATACTCGTGCGGACACCTTATCCCGGCTGGCAACCACAAAACGTAAAGGAGTACATCGGTCGGTAGTCCATGTCTCGCTTGCACGGCCAAGCATCGACTTACAAGAATGTCTGACGACCGACTCGGAATCCACTTGGATTACCCCAATCAAAGAATATTTGCTTAATGGTACATGTAGTCCCAGATCCGAGAAAATCATGAAGCAGCAGGCCGCCCGATTTGTCCTAATAGGCGACGATCTCTATCGCCGTGGATATACCCGACCGCTCCTCAAGTGCTTAACACCCGATCAGGCCTCCTATGTCGTCCGGGAATTGCACGAAGGAATTTGTGGTACTCACTCTGGCGCGCAAACAATGGTCGCCAAAGTACTCCGAGCCGGATACTACTGGCCAACCGTCCAAGGTGATTGTACCGATTTCGTCCGAAAATGCCTTAAATGTCAAGAGTTTGGCACTTTGTCTAACCAAAAACCCGAGGAACTCCATTATATGCTCTCACCCTGACCATTCGTCCAATGGGGTATGGATATCATCGGCCCTTTCGCTCCCGGCAAAGGACAATGTAAGTTTATATTGGTCGGCATTGATTATTTCACCAAATGGATTGAAGCCGAGCCTCTTACCACCATCACCGCTTGCAATGTCCAAAATTTCGTATGGAAAAATATTGTTTGTCGCTTTGGCCTTCCCCAAATTATCGTCACTGATAACGGTCGGCAATTTACCGACCGGACGTTAGTCGAATTTTATGCGAAGCTTCACATCAAACACATTGCCAGCTCAGTCGAACATCCGCAAACAAACGGCCAGGCAGAAGCTGCTAACAAATCCATCCTGAACGAGCTGAAGAAACGTCTTGGCCCAACCAAAGGTAACTGGACAGAAGAACTCTTAGAAGTCTTATGGGCATATCGTTGTACCCCTCAGACGATTAAACAGGAAACACCGTATAGCCTAACGTACGGTACGGAAGCTATGATCCCTGTCGAAATTGGAGAACCTTCTCTTCAACGGCAAACTCTTGATCTTGATCTGAACAAGGACAACCTTTCAGTCGGCTTAGATCTTATCAACGAACTTCGAGATAAGTGTCGCGTTCGAGAGGAAGCATGCAAAATCTGGGCAGCCAAACGATACAATTCCAAGGTCAAACCGAGACTGTTCCACAAAGGTGACTTGGTGTGGCGAATGCGAGGTGACGCCCGAAAGGAAGGCGATAAGTTTTCTAGCAATTGGGAAGGACCATTCCGCATAGCAGATATGGCAGCCGGTGGGGCTTATTATTTAGAACATTTATCTGGAAAGGACATACCGAGAACGTGGAATGCCACGCATCTCAAATTTTATTACAGTTGAATTAATGAGAAAGTGTACTCTTTCCTCGCTCGGTCAGTTTTTCCCTAAGGTGGGTTTACGACCGAGAAGGTTTTAACGAGGCACTATAAATTAGAATCCACGTCTCTCCTATTTCTTTTATTACTTAACGTAATCAGAATTATATTATGCTCCGTACGGCATCACAACCTACCGTGTTCAATACCTAACGTCCATATTTACCTTTAAATTGGGCAATTCGACTCTATGCCTCGTCCGACCTCCGAATTATTAATATTGCAATCTGAACTATTTTATGCCTCGTTCGGCATCCGAATCATTAATTTATAACAATCTGAACTACCTATGCCTCATTCGGATCATTAATTACTTTATTGTAATCTAAACAATCTATGCCTCGTTCGGCATCTGAATCATTCATTACTTGTGTAAACCCAACTACCTATGCCTCGTTCGGCATCCGAATTATTTATTAATCTGAACTATTTATGCCGCGCTCGACATCCGAATTATTCATTACTTGTGTAAACCCAATTATCTATGCCTCGTTCGGCATCCGATTTATTAATTACTTTATCTGAACAATTTATGCCTCGTTCGACATTCGAATTAATTATTACTTTATTGTAATCCGGGCAATCTATGCCTCGTTCGGCATCCAAATTATTACCTAGGACTAATCAGAAATTATGCCTCTTTCGGCCTACGCATTTCTCATCAATATATTGTACCTCATTCGGCGTATAAACCTAACTTAATAGTTCATATATATCCAAAATAGCACCATTGTATGTTGCCCACATGCAGGGTCCAGCAATTTCTACCCAATATTGTTCATTAACTCTTCAAATGAGGCGTCCGACTGTGGCCCAGGAGTCTCCGCCTCGGCCTTCAAATGATGAAGTCCTGGCACTTCATCACTTCAGCTTTTAGCGCCTCTTCCCGGTCGGCTCCTTCCTTCAGCTGCGCCTCGAGTTTCCTTTTCACTTCTTTTTGTGCTTTCATGGCCGCTTGCTTCTCCTCCAGTTCGGCCTTCAGCTTTTCGGCCGTCTCAACCGACACCTTTATAGCCTGGGGGGCCTCGGTCACCTCCTGTTTTAACCGAGGAACGATGACAGTCGTAACCCTTTCGAGTTCCTCAACTTCCGTTCGGCTCGCTACGAGCGCCCGGCTTTGTAGCTCTAGTGTTTCCACCATCAACTTAGTTGTAGGGATGGTGGAAAGCACTTCATTCTCCTCCACAGTAAGCTCGGCCTGCAAATGGGCCGCTATTTCCAGGCCGGCCGTTAACAAGGTTGGCTCGGAGGTCGTTCGGGAGGGCCCGACTCGACCTTCTTGATTCCCTTTGGGGGGTCGTCCCCTCTTTGTCGCCGCCGCAGCCGAAGCTTCTGAAGTGGGCACCGTCACGGCCGGTTGGGCTGCCAATACCCCACTCGTCTCGAGAGCACCCATCTGCCGATTTCTTTGTCGGCGCAAATCATTCATGTACTCGTTAAGAGATGTATCCGTCCAACTCATGATTTCTGCAAAACACACAAGAATTAAACACTATTAATGAAGCAATCCGGCCAACCAAAATTGCAAAGTAACATACCAATAAATTCCGCCCAAAGGTCGGACGACGCATATAGCGAAATTATTTCCCTCGTAGGCAACTTGTGAGGGAGCTGGTCGAATATCGCCATTACAGCCTTGTCCAAAACCGACACGGCCATACGGGAACTAGTAGTAAGCGTGGTTGGATTCGGCGTCCAATGAAAAGGAAACCTTGTACCACCCTCGGCCTGGTAAAAATATTCCCGATCGTCCGGCTCCACAAATACCTTGAAATATCGTTGCTTGAAGTTCTTGTATGATGTAGTGAAAGCCGCAAAACGCACACTCCTCGAACGGCTCACCAACGAAACCCAACTTACTGGGTTGGACGGATGCGTGTTATAATAAAACAAGAAAACTTCCGCTCTGGGTGTTAGGTCAAAAAGTCGACACACCATTCAAAAGTTCTTTATTAGAGTTCTTAACCTTGTGGTCGTGGGTTCGAGCCCCACGGTGGGCGCCATTGTTCCGACCTCAAGTCGTTGGGCAGCATCACTAGGGTCAATCACTGCATCCGAGGTATTGTCCGCTTTGGAGATCGGTGCTCCGTCACGGTTTTGTCCTTAAAAGGCGCCTCGAAGGATGAAGGGAGGAGGGAGTATATAAACTGCCCTTGGCCTCGATTCCTGAACGATGTGGGACTGTATTGGCATACGGGAACAACATATATTAACAAAAATGATACATATGTAATTTATACTTACTAATAAAGAACTCTAAGAAAATACTAGATGGAAGCCTATTATACCAATGAAAATACTCTCTATGAATCAAACCTATCATTTGGAATAGAACTTTTAGACGAATTACCCACTAGACAAGTGAGATCTTTAATGACCCAAATGACCCTAGATACATTAATTTTAACCTGAAATCTAGCATAATTCCTCATACACCATATCATCCAAATAGAAAAGGTTATCACAGTAAGTTTAATCAAAATAACCAAAAGACTACCATCACTCTTAATAAAAGAAAGGAGATCATCCACATTAGAGAAATGAGAAGTAAGAAAAAATTGTCGAACCCAACTCTAAATATATATAGCATTAGGACATTCAAAAAATAAATGGTGAATAGATTCCTCCTACTTTTCACAAAGCGTACACATAAAACATATACTATGTTGAATGTGTTGATTTGTAGGTAGTCGTCCATGAAAAACTTCCCGAAGAACTAGAGTTTTGAAAGGAGGTATATATGAAGACCAAATGAGTTTACCCTCCCCAGCCACCGGAAATTCCCGGATCCTAGAAAAAAATCCTAACAAACTTAAAGAGTGAAATGACCAGAATCTTCTATAATCCAATTAGGAATATTTTGTTCCTGCCTAATCATGATATGTTTTATATAGTCTTCAATAATTTTTTTATTTTATAATATAACACTTTTTAATGCAAAAAATAATTCGAATCCTCATTCTTTAATTTTACTTAATTAAACATTTAGAGTTTTATCTATCAATTAGATTCCATTTAATCTTACAAAATTCATTTTAGTTTTTCAAATCTTAAAACAAAGTTAAATTTATCTTTTGTGAAGTGACAAACTAGATGAATGGGATAAATTCGAGTTATTAATATTAATTATTTTTTATCTATAAAAAAAAATTATCTTTTGTGAAGTGATAAACTAGATGAATGGGATAAATTCGATTTATTAGCATTAATTTTTTCTTATCTAATAAAATTTGGATTCATTAACTAACATTTCAGATAATCTATAAATAGTATTATAAAATAATTAAAATCATATCTTTAATAACATATTTTTGAAAAAAACACAAAATTAGATTTTGTAAAACAAATTTAAAAATGTAATTTTCAAAACTTTTTAAAAATTTAAATTTAATAAGAAAGATTTAATTATAAAAATTTTGGTTGAATTTGTTTTGTTACATAAGTATTAATAAAGAAGTTCCATTCCGTTTAGAAGAATGTTTACATGAATAATAGATGGATGATTAAATTCAATCCATTTTTTTTATTAAGGTTGAGAACATCTTGCAAACTTTTTTTCCTGTTTATTTATTATTGTTTAATTATTTTATTTTGTAAATTTATCTAATTTTCAGTCTAAAAAAGGGTGGTATGTAAAAGTGGTAAATCAGAATTTAATAGATTCTTTTGTTTGGTTTTGATTGAATGTTTAGAAAACAAAGAGTAAAACATAAGTTTTTATGTATCACATCATGTTAAATGTAAAGTATCTAGTATAGTCCAATAGAAGCAAGTTGTGTGACTAGATAGATGTAAGCATTATTTAAAATTTATTTCATCTCATACACACTAGTGTTATACACATAAATCATATGATAAACTTATGTTTGATAAGACGCATATGATGTTAAGGAAAAATATAACATCATATGATTTTAATTAAATGTTGAAAACACCCAAGTTCAAACATGATCATGCATCATTTGTAAGACGAATGATGTTCAGTAATAAAACATGCAAAATCCAAGTTTTGTGTCTAACAAATGAAACAACATTGTACAATATTTTCTTTCTTCTATTGGAGCGTTCATATAAATCAAATTAAGATGAAACAAAAATAGAGCATCTATTATATAGTTAAAATGAAACTATACTAGATTATTCAAGAAATACATGAATGAAAAGTGAATTAAAACTACAATCTAAATTTAAAGCAAAAGATAAAACACAAGTGAATTCATTAAGTGTAAAAACAAGTACAACTATCAGACCGTCTAATGAACAAGTTTATTAGACCGTCTAATGAACAAGTTTATTAGACTCTCTAATAGTCTTACTAAAGAAAATATGAGCGTCTAATTGAAATGTAGGCAACAAGAATGTAAAATACAAAAACTTAAACGTAAAATATTGTAAACAACAAAAATTTAAAGGAAACAAAAGAAGGAATTCATAAAGTATGAAAACTAAATGCAACTGTCAAACTGTCTAATAGACATTCATCTATCATACCAGACATTCATCTATCATACCATCAAATCATGAACATCGGAGATGTAAAAGTGCAAGAATGTAGATGAAAGAAATTTTAAACAACACAATTGAAAGGAAAAGGTAAAATAATCTAAGAATATTTTAAATAATCTAAGAATAAATCGTTTAACGAAAAATTGTAAAGCTTGAAACCGAAAATAAAGCATAACTAGGATTGACATTGTAATGGAAATGAATTGAAATTGAAATTAATTAGGCACAAAAATTGAAATGTAAACACATAATTATAAATGTAGAAATTAAAAGGAATTACAACAAAGAGAAGAAAATATCATTAAAGAAATGCAAAACAATAACACAAAAACAATGATCAAATTAATGCAAGAAACTTGTATATGATATCTTTGTTTAATGAAGAAAACACAAACAATCAGTTTGTATATTCAATGAAAGCAATTCTCAATCAACATGAATTCTATAACAATTCAAAAGAAGAAAACAACTTTGAACGGAGCATCATTGAACACAATATTGTATTTGTTGTTACTCATTTCAAGAATTCAATCATCTTTCAAATATAAAGTTGCAAAACAAAAAGCATAAAAGAGGATAAAATGTAAAGAGTATAAGAGAAAATGGGAGATAAGAAAGAGAGAAAATGAAGAACTCAAATAACCAAAATTGTAATTGTATAAATTAAAAAACAAAGAACTAACTAAACTATAAAAACTGAACGTAAATGTGAAGTTGTCTATCTACTAAATGATGTGTTTCTCTTCATCTGTTATTTATTTATAAGGTTCTGAATCACTACAATTGGTTGAGCCTAAGCTAAAACAAAATTTGGGTCCACTTAAAATCTATAAAGGTTTTGAAACACTACTAGACTTTCTTCCAGCTTATAAATTGTCTAACACACTTTAATCAACAACTTTGAGAGATTTAGTCCTTTAAGCTTAGTTATTCCAATTTTCCTAGTCCATTTGTCTTCATTGATGCTCTAAAAGTCATGAACAAAGATCAACTCTACAAAATCATAATCAACTCAACTAACCAAACGATTTATAACTGAAAATACAGTTTTTATACAAAATTTATTACAACTCTTATCTACTGCATAAAATACATATCTATGCTGAAAATAAAAAATAAGAAAGATAAAAATGCTTATAAAATACAAAAGGCCTATAAAAACATGAACAATTAAAGTGTTATCAAACGAATTATGCAAAATGCTAGTGTTATGTCTGACAAATGAAACAACATTATGCAGTATTTTCTTACGTTTATTAGAGCACTTGTATAAATCAGATCATACACATAAAATTTGGATGATACGCGCAAATAACATTGTACCATTTCAATATTTGTGTGCGTGTGCATTTATTATTTGGGTGGAGGAAATGTTCACTATCTTTGTTTTCCAAAGAGATACGTTAAATATGCAAGCCAAAGTCAACATCAAATGGATCTCTTGGGAAAAGAGGTAAAGCCACTTTCTTCACTAACTTCTTGACACAATGAGCATTTGAACTCTGACCCAATTGTCTGTCATGTATGGTGTGCACTTTTACCATGAAATGGTACAAAAGGTTATGCGACTTAGGGAGCTTTGCTTTGTCAAGGATCAATGATGTTCTGTAAAGATGAAGTGCATTGAATGCAACGACTATATTCAAGCTCAACAAATATAGAAAGTGCATTAGAAGAATTGAAGTTGTTCAACAGATAAAAACAACCTTTCAACAATTATCTTCTTTTAGCACCTATATAAAACCTTCAATCAAGAAGAAGGAAAGAGGGTAAAGATTGCACTGAGCCAAAATGTAGTATGAATGTCAAGCAATTCTCAAAAGCTTAAAATGGTGACCCAAGAGCAAAGTCCATATCCACAAATCAAAAAATGTCAATAGAAGAACAATGAAAGTGTTTATTCAGACACCTAGGATAGTAAACTTGTTAGAATTAGTGGCCTAAACAAGAGGGGGTGAATTGTTTTTGTAAGATTTTCGCAAGGATTGAAGGTAGAGTGAAAATCTATGAAGAATCAATTAATTGATTTTCTGTTCAACTCAATAAAAGTTCAGTTTTAAGTTTGTTTCCAGAAAATCAATTAGTTGTTTTCACGAAACAACCGGTTGTTTATACCAGCAGAATTTCAAACAATGTTAAAAATAGTTTATGAGTGTAGGGATAGAGAGAATCACACAATATGTTTATATTGTTTCACTCTTAACCAAGAGCTATGTAAGGACCGAGAAAAATAGTCTTAGAGTATAAATGGTACAATTAAAATGGCACCTGAATATTTTATTATTAAAGTGAAAAGACTATATAAATAGAAATTTAGTTATTCAGGTTTCATTTTAAAAGAACCATCATCTCTCTAAAAACTCCTTTTCCTTTCCTCTACCTTCTCTCTAAAATCCTGACCTCCTCGCTCATCAGATCAACGATCGGAGTCCGCCATTGGACTCCTGGCAGTGAACTCTACAAGATTGACCGATCAAAATCTTAGATAGAGTAAGTTCATTCTTGGCTCATTTTCCTTTG
>Ga0123341_1004976_pt1 | contig 11761 bp, 10 predicted proteins | sample Turbeapinknodule_FD_89959 | JGI IMG/M metagenome (GOLD analysis project Ga0123341, IMG submission 89959) | Root nodule microbial communities of legume samples collected from Mexico - Turtle bean Mexico pink nodule | ecosystem: Host-associated > Plants > Roots > Nodule | place: Mexico: Nepantla... | reverse complement strand
ATATAATAGCAATTGAAAAAAAATTAATTTAAAACAACAACGGACCAATTTCTTCACTCTTTGGAGAACTTGATTCACACCTAGCAACTATTAAATGATAATAAATAAACTAAATTTTTAAAACTAAAAAACTGTTTTGTTAACTGCTTAAATGACAAAATAATAAAAAATAACCAAAATAATTTATATTTACCAAAAACAGTTATAATAAGAAAACCTCTTTATATATATTGATATAGAATAGTTATCAACCAATTCAATAAATAAAACAATTTACATTTCATTTCATGTTCATTGTACACTTCAATATCAAAGGTAATTAAGATATTTAATACCTTGGGAGTTAATTATTTTACACTTTAAAAAAAAAAACTCTAAATTTGCTAAATACTTTTATGATAAGAAAAAACTGTAAAAATTTATGCATGAGTTAGAATTTAGTTCATAAAAATTTAAATATTAAATTTGAACATGCGAATATGAGAAGTGTGGAAAAAAAGTGTGGAAAATAGTTTTTGAAAAAAGCATTTTAAAAACTAATTTCTCAAATACAAAGCAAAGTGAAAAAAAAAATCTGCAATATTTGGGCCTGGAGAGGAAGACACGAGCCCAAATCTAGGCCCAAATTACGTTGATGAGCATAAAAGAAAGGGGCATCACCACATGTACCAAACACAAAAGAGAAAGAAGAGGGAGAAAGAGCGAAGAGAAGAAGAAGAAGAAGAAGATGGAGGTGAGTTTATCGTCAACGTCATGTATACCCTTAAGCGCAAAGTTGAAGCATAAGCATGCGCTTTTCCACTCTCAATTTCCCACTTCCACAGCTTCAACCAAAACCAGAAGAACCAAACCTTTGTTCATCGTTAACGCCTCCAGACCAACCTTGTCCTCCAACTGGCTCGTTTCTCCACACGATTTGTCTGCAACCACCTCTTCCGCGTGGCTTCCCAGAATCGAAGAGCTCGATACCACCAACATGCTTCTCCGCCAAAGAATTATCTTTTTGGGTTCTCAGGTTCTCTATCTACGTATAAAATATTTGGGGTGGATTTTGTTGTTTCATCGTGTTATGAATACCCTTTGTCTCTCTGATTATGTTTTTAAGGGAAATTTTTGAACTTGTTCATGTGGGTTCATTCCAAAGGACGCTCACAATAACATAAGTATGAACAAACAGGAGAGAGATAGTGTGAATTTGACATGATAGTGTGAAATTGCTGTTGAGATATTGTTTGGTGCTCTGTGGATTTTGAATTTTTTTTTGACTTGTTAATGTGAGTTCATTCTGAACTGGGGTGCCCAGTATAAGAAAATAAAAATAAAAATAAAATAAAGCACAGAAGTGAATGCAACTGAAGAGAGTGAGACAGTATTTGATGGTGTGTTTGTGAATTGCTTTGTTTGATCAGGTGGATGATATGACTGCAGATTTTATCATTAGTCAGCTTTTGTTTTTGGACGCTGAAGATTCAAAGAAAGACATCAAGTTATTTATAAATTCACCTGGTGGTTCTGTTACTGCTGGTATGTATTTTTTACGTTTTATCCAATAGAGACTAACGGATGCACTTGATTCTTAAGCCCAAATTTGTAATTAGATGTTAAATTTCTCAATCCCTGGCAGCAGCTATCGTGTTTAATAGCTCAGTTTAGTGTTTTGCCTGCTTGTGGTAACATAAACAGACACTTAGCTTAGAGAGAATTGACTGCAGCATTGTTATATATCTGCAGGTATAAGATAATTCAGAAAGCACTAAATTGTCTTTTTATACCCTGCTGTATTTTACTGGTAAAACAAGAAATTGACCATGCTGATTCACGAGCTAATTTGTATGTATGCAAATTTGAATCTCGTTTATGAAGATAAAAGATTGAATATATTGAATTTGTTATGATAGGAAAGGAAACTTCTCTCAGTGAAGTTTGTGTCTTGTTAAGTTTAATGAATCTGAAATTTGTATGTGGTATGCTAATTGCTCTTTGTTTATCATTTCATGCAGGGATGGGAATCTATGATGCCATGAAGTTGTGCAAGGCAGATGTGTCAACTGTTTGCCTTGGGCTTGCTGCGTCCATGGGTGCATTTATCCTTGCTTCTGGTACAAAAGGGAAGAGGTATTGTATGCCGAATTCAAGAGTTATGATTCATCAGCCACTTGGAACTGCTGGTGGAAAGGTAAGATCACCCTCTTGTCGACTTTGATGATTGTCAATATGCAGTAGGTCTGAAGTTTTTCATTATTATTCTCATTTTCCTCAACATGATCAGGTTAAAAGTAAAGCTAATTTAGATTTCAAGCATGTAAGAGAAGAGTGGGATGTGGAAGGAATGCAATTCCCTTTACTGCAATTATCTATGTTAACTCAATTCCAAGTTGATATGAGTAAAAGAACCTATGTTTTTAAAAACAATATACTCCACAAAATATGTTGCTTAAATATAACTGTGAAACTTATTAGTTGACATTATTTGATTTGTGTTTATGCTCATAACAAACTATCTTCTCGTATACTCTGCAAGTATATGAGACATGTGGTTTATTACAAATAAATTTCAATCACCAAACATGCTTTGCCATTACTGACTGAAGCCATTACTATAAACTTACCATCTAGACATGAAACTTTGTGATTAGTGCATTGTTCCAAGTTCTTTTAAGGATAAACCAAACATCATACTCATATTTTCTTTTGTTTACTAGACATTTGATGCTTTAGCAACCTGTTTCTTTTGGCTTGCACATTAGATGTGCAAGCAGAGTAATGATTTGTTGACAACTCACATTTTTTATACAACCACATTACAACTCCCTATACTATTATTTTAATATTTTTCATATCATTTAATTCCAAACTTACCATTTATTATATATATTTATTTCTAAACCCATGACATCAATAGTTGTATACAACTCTAAGGGTTGTCTGTTGTGATTACTATGCACATAGAATATGTATGATAAGTTCTTGTATTAATGGCTTTGAGCAAAAAGCTTTATTGGAAAATGATAAAATTTAATTGTAGGCTACTGATATGAGCATTCGTATAAGAGAAATGGCATATCACAAGATTAAGATCAACAAGATACTATCAAGAATTACAGGGAAGCCTGAAGAGCAGGTTAGATATGAAATGCATCCCCATTATCTAATATATGACATTAATTTGCTGTTAATTTTTACCCCTTTAATTGATTTGATTCAGATTGAAGTGGACACGGATCGAGACAATTTTATGAATCCATGGGAAGCTAAGGAGTATGGTTTAGTTGATGGGGTTATTGATGATGGAAAACCAGGATTAGTTGCACCAATTGGAGATGCAACACCACCACCAAAAACTCGGGTATGGGATCAATGGAATATTGAAGGAAGCCGAAAAGCGAAGAAAAAATTGCCCTCAGAGCACAAGTTTTTGAAGAAACCATCTAAAGAAGGAGAAACACCCGTTGCAGTATGAGTTTGGGGAAGAGTGGACTCAGAAATCTGTTTATTTTAATTTTAATCTACGTAACATTCATACTGTATATTAGTTTCTTAAATTTCTTTAATTACTTCCAGTATATTTGATGCGTTAATGAATATAATAATGTTTTTATCCTCATGAGGGTTGGGCTGCTTTTGGATTCATAAAAACTTGAAGCCAAACAAAGAAAAAAACTTTTGAATTATGTAATCAAAATATTAAAAACAAATATTTTTGGAATATAAAAATTTATGGGATGATAGTTCAGGAAGAAGCAGTCAACTTCTCATAGTGCTAGGAAAGTAATCTGTTTATTCTATTCATCAGTTTCCAGCTGGATTTTTTACATTACATTTATTTTCTTGTTTACTTTTACTAAAACCTTTTTCTTTCATCTTTCTTTAAACGGTCAAATGAAGTATCACATTCTCTTTTACTATGTTATGTATAAGTCGGAGAAGAGATTAAAAAGTTATTTTGAATGCAAATCAAAAGAACTTCTATTTTATTGCACTTTCAAAAGACGAGTGGAAGTATCGGAGAATCAATTTTTATAATCAATAATTAGTGTTTAAAAAGTTAATCTAAAGATATCTAAACATTCCGATGCAGATAATATGGAGTCATTGGGAGTGAAATCACCTAAGACATAATGAAGTTTTACATTGGTTACCTATTTTTTTTATCAAAAATTTGAGACCAAGCCTAACACTAGACAGTTTTGTAATAAGTGAAATCAAAAGGAAAATGGTACATTGAGCAAATTTGAAAATAAATTAGCTTCACGTGATTTTCTTTTAAGTTAGGCGACAAAATGAGTTGATTGCACCAAAAAAAGTATTCTAATGTCATGAACCTAACTGATGATATTGTCCAATATCAATTCATATGATCATACAAAGCCCCATCGTTGCCCTTTGATGTGGTATACTAAACAAAAGAATTGATTTAAGATTTTCTTATCATCATAGAAAGTTTTGATAAATGGTCATGCATACACAATCATCCACAAGCCCACTGTTCAACAACGGGAATTCTTTCATTTTTCCCGTAAGATCGTAACAGAAGTTCTCTGCTATGAAACATGCAAACAGATTTCAGAAGGAAAATAGATACAGAAAATAGAGAATACAGATTCCTGAAGGGTTGGCTATGGCTCGTAATGTAGTGTACATTCACTGCAGAAATTAAATATTACATCTGTCTCGGTTGCTATGAAAGAACGTAAAACATCTATACATTAACAAAAATTGAGATCAAACACAGCAAAGTTGTAAACTCTTAAGCATTTGAAGCTCATCTTAAGACAACATTCAATTTGTTCTGCACTTGTTCTCTTACTTTCCACTGCATTGACAAGGGGGGAACAAGTGTTGGTAGCTTTCAAAATAAAAAATGATAAAACAAGATCATGACTGCACTAGCATTTTAAGTATATTTAATACCTGCAGATCGTTAATTTCCTCGTCAGTAAGAGAACGTTCCATAGACCTATATGCAATCCTATAGCAGTGGCTGGTCATTCCTTTCTTGTTGGTAAAATTGTCTATTAATTTCACCTGCAATTTGAGAAGTAAAACAGAAACAGAAAAAAGGACCAAACTTAGTACAGACTCATAAGGGAAGGATATTATAAACATGTTAAAAAGCTAAATGATTAATCTAAGAAAAAGAGAAGAAAAGAAAGAATACGAGGGTAAACAATTGAAAAGCCAAGTAAGGACAAGAAAACAAAAGCTCGCTTTTTGCTCAAGATTTTCTTCCTGGTAGTAATATTTCAGAGAACCACCTAAAACAACAGTGGTCAGCCACGAATATTGACATGTGTCCACGTGAAAAACAATGGAATGTGTGTGGTGGTTCCATAAGATCCATCTGAGGACTCATCGAGGGATTATTGTATGAAGCCAAAGACAACACACAGGTTATTAAAGATGGGCAAAGTTTACTCTAACTAAATGTTCTAAGCAACCAGATGCAGAAAGGGACTAAGCTCTCGGACAAGAACAACCAGAGCTATGCTCCTCAAAAAGGAATAATCGCCTCTACCCGTCCCTGAGGATTCTAACTGAAAAGATACGTAATAATCCTCCCCACTCCTTCATCCTCTCCCTATAATCATTCCTAACTGCCACATCAGCAACTCCTTGATTATCTTCTTTCTTCTCTTTCTTTTTCTTAATTTCAAACTCTTCATATTATGCATCATCACTAAGGAATCTTCATCTGATCCAGCAGTATAGCCGCTGCCATGTAGTCTATAATATATAATAGAATTAAGATACATGTTATGGCTTTTGTCTGTTAAGATGTTAATTGTAGAGGCCATTTCTAGTGTTTTGGTTTGAAAACTTATTCCCAAAAGCAGAACTCAGTTTTTCCTTTTCATATTAATTTCGACCAATAAAATATTCAGGCAAATGAAGTGTTAAGCTTCTGGTTTAATGATTTTAGCAGGCTTATAATATGGGTATGGTGATTTGGTGATTTATTGTGAAACCAAACTGTCCATAAATATTGTAACCACTGGTCAACAACACTAGATCAGATAATTTCATACGCAAGAAAGCCACTAATTACAAATGCAAACAAATGTTTTAATGTCACAAAGAAGTTCTGCCAAATTATTCAAAGATGTACCTCCTCTACGAGATCCCCTGCTATTCCTCTGACCACTTCGCACAGATTGTTTTCGGTAAATGATTCACTGAGCCAGAAACTCATGTCCTTGTAACATGGAGGATACTTCAAAGATAAACATAAAAAAATTAGAATGTTCTCACAATATTTAGCAATGTGTCCATTTATAAATTCTTCAGCACTAAAGATAAAAATCAAAACAGTCAGGCATGCTGAGAACATAAATGATAAGATCTTGAAAGATTACTAAGTTAAAATGCCTTCTTGTCTGAGTTTTACATAGAAGATGGGCATCATTTCACAAGAATAAAGCTAAGGTGCAGAAAATATACTCTAAATTTGTTTAGTTTAAAATAACTAACTATCCAAATCTAATCATGACAGGCTTTTAACATAGTAAATCAGCAGAGTCATGACATGACCCATGAAAAATGTAGGTCAACAGTTAACTGTAGACCATCAAAACTTTCAATCACATGAATATTTCTCATCTAGCTTTCAAGTTTCAATATCAGAACATATTAAGGAATAAGAATAAGAGATATTCCTAGGCATGAAGATACTTAGAAAAAAAAATAGAACAAATTAATCAAGGATAGGCAGGCATTTAAACATGTATATGTTACCTTTGAAAATGGCTTAAATTTGACTCCCAATTCACCATTGGAAAACTGTAAATAAAATTATAAAAAAGCAAGCATGTGCAAAACATTAGAGACGAGATTACAAAAGAACTAAACAAATAACATTGCAGATCTCAAGATGACTAAATCATAAATTTGTGACAACATTGAGGGATGCTTGTTGAACATATCCGTGAAATACCTGGGAGGTAAATCGCTGATCATTTGACCAAAAGAGACGAATATCAGGTATGTCAAACAGAACCATAGCTAACCTCTCCAACCCTAGGCCGAAAGCCCAAGCAACACTATTAGGTTTCCCATTTCTTTTCAGAATCTCTTGCTCTGTCACTCCACACCCCAAAACTTCCAACCAGTTTTCCTGCAATAAAAGATATATTAAACATTACTTGATGCTGTTACAAAACTAGAATCGAAGAATTCAGGGGAAAAAAGACAGGAAAGAAGAGAAATAAATACAACAAGTGTAGGAATTAATAACAGGTGTAACAAACACCGATGTGCTTTAAATGCATAACTTTTATCGGCATCATGATTAGTTACAGGAATCATATAAACACGGTATTTGAAGAGACAAAAATGTATAGCATACCTTGAAATATATTTCAAGTTCAAAAGATGGATTAGTAAATGGGAAATAAGTATCCACCCAGCGCATTTCCACAGCACCTGAACCAGGAAAAGGGAAAAATTATTAATAAGCAGTTATACTCGGCTTCAAAGGAATATCACAAGCTCATAACTAGGCACCTTGTGTACATAATTTCTTGTCCAAAGTCAAAAGTCATAAAGCAAATTTCTACATTAAATAATACTTTAAAGAGTTTTTTTTATCTTGTATTGAACAATGGGAAATGCATGCATATATATGCAATAATGATGAAGTATTTACAAGATTTAAATTAATTACTTTCTTTGCTTTAACTAATTCATCTTACAAAGCCTCGTTAATTATCAAAATACAGCAATTAAAAATGAAGTATGTCTACCGGCCATTTCAAAATACCAAATAAATGACTTGCTAGACCCTCAAGGCATTTCTTTAAGTCTGTTGCTGCAAATAACGTGGCATCCATTCCTGATGCCTCCCAATCTTCTGGAGAAAAAACCCGAAAGCCTTCCATCTGCATGATAAAAAAGAGAAAATTATATTCAGTTAGTTTTTATAGGATTAAACTAGTTACTGCATATGGAGACATACTTGATGGAAGACAGGATAATGAGTTGAATCAATTGAATCCCTACGATAAACATCTCCAGTAACAAGGAAATGAGTGTAACCACTTCTCAATAATTTTGCCTGATGAGCACTTGTATGGCACCTTAAAACAGTCTGAGGGTCTACATAGTAAGTGTCATTGTAGCTCCTACTTACATGGTCTTCAGGAACCAAGACATCATCAAAATTCTGCAACAAGAAAAAGATTGTAAGTAGCCTAGACCTCATTAAAATTCTGCAACAAGGAGATTGTGACAAAGAAACCCAACGACATAGTTCAAAACACCTTGTCAACCAAAATAAGCAAAAAGATAATCAATAAAACACAATGGTTAGAAGTACCATTTTAGCAGGGCTGAGGAGGCACATTTTACTTGTGCTGAAAATGTAATATTGACAATACATAGCAGTATTTTTAGCTAAGTTTTCAATGATTAATTTCATTAGTTCAAATGAATATGATTGTGAAACTTACAATTCAACCTATAAATATGGTAGATGCATCAGAAACAAAGAAAAATTATACTCAAAAGCTACCATTAATATTTGTTTCATATATGCAGTCATCTACAAACAATGTTACCATAGTCACCTTTTTGAATAGCATTCTTTCTTTAACCCTCTTTTTCCACTATTTTATACAACCTTCCAAAAGGAAAGGATTAAAGAATCTGTAGATACCGGCTAAATAGCATCATAAAAGACTACTGAAGAATGAAGTCATTTGATCAAAGGCAAAACCATGTACAAGAAAAGAAAGAAGAATGATATAATTTCATCAAAAGCAGTTTCATGGAAGGACAGAAGAGTCATTTGATTAAAGGCTGCCAAGCATGTTATAAGCCACACAAACCCAAACAAAAACTGCAACATGTTTCAAACAAGCATTGCAAAAGAAGGAAAAATATAAGGTCAATGAGCCGATCATATGTGAATATCCACTAATGCTAAAGCACAAGCTCTGTTTTCTTTACCGGTCAGCTGAGCAAGTTCATATCAAAGAAATAATATATAATATGAATTATAAACATACGTAATTAAAATAAATCCAAAACTAAATTATTATCAATTACTTTCAAAGTACTTATTTATCCTTTTTTAGAGGCCTTTTTGAGGATTTAAACTCAAAAGTATTTTGATCTTAAAAATTGAGATTTGTAATCTGATAATCTACAAATATTTTTTACCTACAGAAGAAAAGCAACTTGCAAATACTCAAATAACATCAAGTAACAAACAGAGAACTTTAATGGCATGAAATACTCAAACTAAAAATCAGAATATATCTAGAAGGAACTAAATGCAGTAGCAGCAAATAGTGTATCAACAAGCGTGAAACCGAGTAACAAAAAACTAATAATATCAGTGCATCACAACTAACTCCTTAATTTATTTTTCATACCTCCTTCACTGAAACAATAGGGCAAAGATCATCAAACTTTTCGAACTTATTTGAATAATTTGTGTCAAAATACTCATATATTGCATTCTTCAATGTCCCTAAAGGGTGTTGATCCCTCCTGTGAAGCTGCACTCCAAGTTTTGAAAATATATTGTCTGGCACATTATTTGTAGGATCATCCCTCACCACATCTAGAAGACCACAAATCAGAAATTATGAGAATTTAACATTGTATAAACCAAAGAACAATTTTCACGTAGAAAGTAAAAATGTAAATAAATAAAGCAAATTATACACAGCCCAAAATATGTCAGTCACCTCTACAGCAGCAGTTACATCAAAATGTGAAAATAGGTAAACAGTCTAGGACATTCTCCTTAAAAATTACCATAAAAATAGTGATTCAAAACAATGGGAATATTAGTGCATGAACCAAGTTTGAAGGTTTTCTGTGGATCATACTATGTGATTACAGCTCAAATAAGCATCACGAGACAATAAACATTCAAATATAAAAGAAAAACAAAAGGTAATACCCAAAGTACCTTCTCTGCTTATCTTGACTCCACCAAAATCCAACACTGACGACACTGGCTGCCTCCACTTCTTCTGTGAAAGATTGTGAGTGGAAACGGAAGCAGCTGAAGATGAGAAAGGTAAACACGATCTAAAGCTTCTTAGGCCATTACTTTGGCAAAAGAAAGAGGCCCTAGCAAATACTGTGGCATGAACAGAAGAGATCACCATTGCCATGCACTTGAGAATCTTAACCAGCTATATTTGAAGCACTTGACAGTAGACAGAAACAGATTTTACGAGGAAGCTCTACTCTTGATAAGCTCTTATCCTCAAGAATCCGGTGCCTCGCTGGAGGGAGGCTAAGTAGAGAAAACGCAATTTAGCCAAAATAAATCAAGTAAGATGGACAAAATGGTCACTTGGCCATATCACAATTTAAGAGGAAAAAAATCCACAACTCAACCTCTTTTCTATCGAAAACTGATCATTGTTTTCTGAAAGGAGTTTAACAACAAATAGAGACCATAGACCAACAACCCAACATTATGCTGTCAACATGTATGCTTTCCGAATAAATAAAATGAAAAAAAATCACACCCAATAACACAGTATAACACAAAGCACAACAATTAATTTTAATCCTATAAACTCAAGTGATGTTCAGCTTTATAATGGTATTTGGTCCAGAAACATCTTCAAACTGTATAGATAAGCACCAATTTTACACACAATGCACTGAAAACAAACTAAAACTTGCTTAGAAATTATAATTGACACTAACCTAAAATACTTAAAACAGAAACAAAAGCAATTACAAATGTCTTTTAAAGGAAAGTAAAAAACTGTTAATAATGATTTAGTTTTATTTGCGTTTTTCACTTAGGGCCCGAATCAATTTTAGGATATTTTTGTTGGACATTTAAATTAAAATTCTTCTACTTTTCATTCTGTAATAATAATAATAATTTCAAGCTATCCCTTCACACATCATCTAGGAAAGGTTCTCAACTTTTGCTAAACATCTATGATACATGAACGGCTTTAGTCCTCCATCCCACCTCCTTTTATTAGCAATAACAAACAGACAAACAAGCAAGCAAAATCCATTTCAGAACAATTTAAAAAGTTGCAATGAACCGCGTTATCCATTCTTACACATTAGAATACAACAAGCACACAAAGGTAGACATACCTAATCAAAGAGTTAAAAACTCACCAGCAATGAATTGTGTTTTGCAGGTTCGAGAACGACGAATAGAGGATCTGTCGAAGCAGACTGCAGCTGCGCCTGTTCAATTGATTGAGAGTTAGGGTTCCACTCAACATTTATTCTTTAAATGAAAATAACAATCTGTAACAAAATTTCGCACAAATCGACTTCTGAAGGAAACTTGACAACGTGCAGATACTGTGTATGCGTACGCGTTTGGTTTCAGAGTAGAATTGGTTTTGACGAAATTGAGTTTTGTGCGTAAAAAGATAAGAGGCTAACATGGAAGAAGAAAAGCACCGGAAAACTCACCTCACCGTTGAAATGGTGGTTGTTGTGCAAAGTCGTTAGTGCAGTGTGTAATGTAAGAGTAGCTATGGTTCAGAACTTTGGACCCGTTTTATTATCGGGTCTTCTTTGCCCCACCCGCTTTTTGTATTTTCGGATAAATTTGCTATTTTATTCATTTATTTTATCCACACACTCTTATCCCTCTATGTCTCTTTCTGTCGTGTTTAATTTGTTGCTGTAATTTTCATAAATTATCTGATATTTGGTTTATAAATATTAAATGAAAAATTCATACTGGTATTTAACATTTCAAAAAATTATATGGAAAATAGAACAGCAAAAAAGGAAAAATTTATAATACAAAATGTTT
>Ga0123341_1004974_pt1 | contig 11764 bp, 14 predicted proteins | sample Turbeapinknodule_FD_89959 | JGI IMG/M metagenome (GOLD analysis project Ga0123341, IMG submission 89959) | Root nodule microbial communities of legume samples collected from Mexico - Turtle bean Mexico pink nodule | ecosystem: Host-associated > Plants > Roots > Nodule | place: Mexico: Nepantla... | reverse complement strand
TTTTGTTTTGCCTCCGCATGGAAGGCTAAACCTTTTTGGTTGATTCTTTTGTAATTCCTCATTGAGTTCTGAGGTTTTGTTCAATAAAAGTTTCGATTTTTAATTCTCTATAGCAGTTGTTTTAATAGTCTAATATCCTAGAAAACTGGTTTTTGTGAGAGGTTGTACTTGAACGCATGATTGAGAGTCTTCCTTATCTTAAACTTTGGTTTCTTAGTAAGTTCACATTGTTCTAATTAATTTCTTGGGCGCATGATTCGAGAGAGATGAGGTAAGCTTTCCCATGGAGTATATACATGGATCAAAGTGGGTATTGATTAAACCAGTAGACGCATGCTTTACTGGTGAGTTTCAGTTGAATCAGATTGGCGCATGTTCAATCTGGTTTAGCTCTGTTGGAGGATTAAGAAAATATTAATCTTTAGAGAACTTGTGAAGAATTCAATGGTGGAAGAACTTGGGATCAACCGCTTTTTATTTTCTATTTCAATCTCTTTTATATTTTCTGCATAACTATCTTGACCCCCTTTTTATTATTATTATTATTATTACTAACTTTTCATTGCTTGTAGATAGATTTTGAATTTGGTTAACTGAATCACTATTGGATTCGTTGGGAGATGACTTGGGGTCATCTGGCCATAATTATACTATCATCTCTCTAGTGTTAGACAAGTCTACGTTAGATTCATATTAATTTGACAGCAAAACGACAACTATCAGTCAACATTAGATATCTTGTTTTTAATGCTCCCCTAGCCTATAACATGCTTTTGGGCAGACCCGCTTTGAACAGGATAGGAGCATTATCCTCTTCGAGGCACATGAAGATGAAGTTGTCTTCCCTTGAAGGAACAGTGATCACCATCAAGTCTGATCAGAAGGATGCCAAAAAGTGTCATGAGAACAACCTCAAAACAAGGAGAGGAGTGTACACTTTCATCGCCCAACCTTCAAGGGAAGAAGGGGTCACCCGTGTTGAGGTCGCCCGGGAGAGACGACTCGACCCCGCAGAAGAAGTGACGGAGAGAGAGATCAGTGGAAAGATGTTCAAACTTGGAAAGTCCTTAGGCCAAGAAGCACAGAACCAGATTGTTGAGGTCATAGCATGACACCTAGATGCCTTCGCATGGTCTGCCTCAGAGATGCATGGCATTGACCCTGATTTCTTGTGTCATCACCTCACCATGGACCTGCAGGTCCGACCTGTCCGCCAGAGAAGGAGAAAATTCAATGAAGATAGGTGTTAGGTCATCAGGGAGGAGACCTAGAAATTACTGAGTGCAGGCACATCAAGGAGATCCAATACCCTGAGTGGTTAGCAAACGTGGTGTTGGTGAAGAAGGCTAGTGGGAAGTGGAGGATGTGCGTCGACTTCACGGATCTTAACAATGCCTGCCCAAAAGACTCTTATATGTTGCCTAGTATTGACGCCCTGGTAGACAGCACGTCAGGATGCAGACTTCTTAGCTTCCTTGATGTTTTCTCTTGGTATAACTTGATTCGAATGCATCCCAGCGACAAATGCAAGACGACGTTCATGACGGAGCTCTCCTGTTATTGTTACAAGGTGATGCCTTTTGGGCTCAAGAATGTCGGGGCAACCTACCAGAGATTAATGGATAGAGTGCTCGCGCCCATGATAGGGCGAAACGTCCAAGCGTACGTGGACGACATGGTGGTCACCCCCTAGGTGAAGGATCAACACGTCGTTGATTTGGAGGAGCTGTTTACCACGATAGTCAAGTACAAATTGAAGTTGAACCCCGAAAAGTGTGTGTTTGGGGTAGAGGCAGGCAAGTACTTAGGGTTCCTATTCATTGAGCGTATGCGAACCTTGAGAAGTGCGCTGCAATTATAGCTACGCGGAGTCCAATCTCAGTGAAGGAAGTACAACAGTTGACAGGGCGGATGGCCGCCTTGTCCAGATTCGTGTTAGCAGGAGGGGACAAGGGGTACCCCTATTTCCAGTGTTTGAAGAGAAAAAAACAAGTTCGTATGGACCAAGGTGTGCGAGGAATCATTCCTCAAGTTGAAGGAGTACTTGGCCACCCCACCAGTACTATGCAAGGCAAAATTAGGTACCCCGCTTTGCTTGTACTTCACAGTCACAAATCAGGCGATTAGTTCGATCCTCGTCCAAGAGCAAGATCAGGCGCAAAAGCCGATATATTTTGTAAGCAAAGTCTTGCAGGGGCCTGAGGTGAGATACCTGGCCATAGAGAAGGCAGCCCTGGCAGTGGTGTTTTCAGCCGGAAGACTTCGTCACTACTTTCAGAGTTTCACAGTAATAGTTGTTAGAATTGATGGCTTAAACAAGAAAGGAGTGAATTGTTTCTAAAAGATTTTCGCAATTACTTTACTTTAGAATGAATCTTTAGCAAACAACTCAGATAAGCATATCAGAAAGTTAATCAAACAGTCTAACAAAAACAGATAACAAAATTTCAATCGGTTAAAACACGATTTAATTGGTTATTTATGGCATCGAAAATATCTATCAGTTAGAGAGTTGAGAGAAAGAGAGAGATTTACACACAAGGTTTATACTGGTTCACTCAATCCCTGAGCTACATCCAATCCTTAGTCAAACCACTGAGTATTCCACTATGTAACCAAACACAAATTACAAACACCATAAAAAAGGTGATCTTGAAACCACAAGACCTACTCACCCTCTTTGCACACAACACACACCTCAAGCCAGAATCACACTGACTTTACAGGATTTTACAAACATGTTTACAAAATGTAATATGAACAATTACAAGAAACTAAGACAGGGTAGAAAACACCAGGAATAACAGTAAACCAGAAGCCCTATGATCAGTTCTTGAATCACAACAAAGCTCAAAAGCAATCTTGCTAAACTTGGAAAACTCCTTTTCACAAACAGATTGTAATCTCCTTTTTTATCTAAAATCAGAGTGTAAAACTTCTATATTTTCTCTCTAATGAAGCATTTGAAAGAAGACTATATTTATAACCTTTGAAAAGCTACTGTTTAAGGCAGATTTGAACAATTGGATCAGTTAAAACAAGTTTTCAAAATATTTGTATGAAAACTTACTTTTAATCGGTTGAAACCACGATGTAACCGGTTGAATGGTTTCAGCAGTTACACAACTGATTCAAAAAATAGTTTCAAAACTCCTTTGCCAGATAAGTGACAAACAACCGATTGTCTCAAAACTTTAATCAGTTGTTTTTCCCTTTGCATGGAAAAAATACTTAGTTATTTAAAACAGATTGAAACAAGCTTTTGGTAGGAATCAAGACTGATCTTACAAAGATTCTAAACCCCATAACTAAACCCAAACTTAAAACACAACACAACTTCAGGTTCCATGAGGATTTGATACATCAAAGCTTCCCATCTTCAACAATCTCCCCCTATTTGATGGAGACAAATCCTTGGGATGCTTTTAGGAATGTTCTTTGTTTAGAATCTGTTGACTCCTGCATTCATTGAACAAACACAGGGTAATCCAATCCAAAACAGATGTACACCATACATTAGTTCTCAGTAGGTGATTTCCAGAAGGAACATTAGCCACAATCAAATGAAAAACCAGCACTTATACAAAAATGCATAAGAACAGTCAGTTAGTTCACAGAGATAACCGGTTAAAATTCTGTAAACCAGAAATAACAGCAGTTAAAAACTTCAAGTTTAAAGTAGTTAACGCAGTCAATAATAGCAATGTTCAAAAGCAGTAAAACACAATTAAGAACATTACAACTCCCAACAATACTTCTCCCCCTATTTGTCTCATCAAAAAGAGAAAAGGTAGGATTAAAAACAACTTAAAATAAAGCCAAATGTTTAAGATAATAAACCAGAAATTTAAAATGAAGGATTGTCCTCCCTTTCAAACTGTAGTTCTAGAATCTGTCTCTGGATTTCTTCAATTTGTTCATCCAAAGTTGAAAACGTGTATCCATGTTGTTGAACCTTGACTCGCACAACTCGTGTAGGTTCCTCTGATTGTCAGCAAATGTGTCCATTATATTGATCATTAGCCTTTAAAAAGATGACATGATAGGCATCCTTTCATCCATATTGATGTCATGATGTTCACCTTTTTGAGTTTCAACAGCAGATTCATCTTGCATTGCTGCCTCTTCAGGTTCATCACCTTCATTAGTTCCACTTGGGCCAGCCTGATCACCATCCTTGCTTACCCATCTTCCACCAATCTTAGTAAATCCTATCTTACTTAGGGATCCACTATTGATCTCACCAGAGGGCTTGATTACTTCTACTAGCTCCCCTTCTATATCCACTTCAAATAATGAAGGAACTTAGAAATCAAATTGGCATAGGGATAATGAAAGTCACATAACCTCATAGCTTTTTGCATGTGCTATTTGATTGTGTGAATCCAGTTGATCTTCACTTTGTTCATGATACAATAGATCAAGAGAAGATCTTCTTCAGAAAGAGTTGAACGGTTGCTCCCCCTAGGTGTGAGAATCCATGAAACTATGAAAGTCACAAGCCTTTCATCAAGTTTCAACCCACCAACTGAAAAATTCCTCACTTTGGAGTGGGGATTCTTAAGACAACCTTTTTAAAATTGGTTTTTGTTGAAATCTTCCACTACTCCAAGGTTTCCCCTATTGGTTCTCAGTCCATAGGATTTAAGGTCAGTCACAGCAGACCATACATCACTTATGGTGACCATATCTACACCTTTGACATGTGAAACAAGTGAGTCACCATAAAAAAGAAGGTTAGTGTAAAATACCTTTACAAGATCAGGATATATGTTCCCTGTAAGTTCTAGAAATCTCTTCAACTTTTGTTCCTTGAGAATGCTCCTCACAGAATCCAACTTTTGTTGTTTCATCCATGTGAAGGAAACAACCTTTGGTGTATTCACATTATTTCTACATGTATCAAGTAGATACTTGTTGATGAGATTGGTATCACTTGCAAGCCATCCTTCAAGCTTTCCAGAGCTTTTAACACCCCTTGATTTCATCCTTTTTACAGAGGGAGGAGTGCCAACCATTGCTTGATTCAGGACAAGGTTTTTCACTCACTGCAAAAACAAAACTTAAAACAAAGAAGAGAGAAGAGAGAAAAACAATTTGTATGTGTGAGAAATAGCAACACATTGCATTGTCTTATATTAGCTAAACTTCATGGTCAAAGATGGCACAAATAGATATGTTTTCAAAATGAAAACGAATCAAATCTGAACAATAAAGCTAACATAGTCAGTCAAACCAGAAAAGTACAGATTCACATGTGATTTTGACTAAGCATTAAGACAATTTTGATTTTCAAGATTTGGAGGAATCTGATTTATTAATAGCAGATGCAACAAAGTTAAATCATATTCAACCATTCAATTAATACACTGTTGACCATACACATCATTGGGTTTAACAAAATTACAAACCAGAATTAAAATTCAAAAACGGATTTGCCCAGAGTTTGTCAGATAGAAAATAATTGGTTGTTTTGAGGAAAACAATCGGTTGAATTTTTGTTATGAATTTTTTTTTTCAAAAACCTATGTTGCATACAATTATTATTGCTTACCATGTTTGCAATATATTAAAAGTAGAGGAACAGATAAAGCACACAACAATTACACATTGAAACACAGAGTAAAATACTTAATTGAATTTAAGCAACAATTGTTCTCAACAAAGAATGAGAATTTTATTCTCAGATTTTAGATTTCCTAATTACAGAAAGTTCAAATGATCAGCACTAGACTTTGGCATGTACAAAAATCCAGTCCTTGCTAAACCTTTCAAAATCAGAAATCTGCAAAACAGAACTTTGTCAAATTTCAAGATTTGATCCCTTGAAGAATTTGGGACCTTCAGTTAGTTATTTCATTGTACATAGTTTAGGGGACACTTTTTTTCCCTTATCAGGGTTTTTTAATGAGGTCACCCAATAAAATTTCAGTTAAGGATATATTCTTGCAATTGTACAGTGAGGTAAAAGCGAACCTCTCCCTTGGGTTAGAAACACCAAGATTGGGAATAGTATGGTTCTTAGTGAGTCTCCCTCTTGTGTGGGAACGCCAAGGTCGAGAACAATATGGTTCACCAGTTAATATCCTCCCTTGCCTCTATGCGCAAAGGACGAGGTCAGTAAAAACGATCCTCTCCCTTGGGTTAGAAACACCAAGACTGGGAACAATATGGTTCTTAGTGAGCCTCCCTTTTGCGTGGGAACGCCAAGGTCGAGAACAATACGGTTCCCAACTAAAATCCTCCCTTACCTCTATACGGTAAGGACGAGGTCAGTAAAGGAGAACCTCTCCCTTATCTTGTAAGACAAGGTCGAGAACAGTACGGTTCCCAGTTAAATGTCTCCCTTGTCCTCATGTGCGAAGGTTGAGATCAGAAAGGTTAAATGTCTTCCTTGGTCTTTACACACCCAGGTCGAGAGTAGCATGGTTCGAAACAAGACATTTCCCTTGTCCTTATGCGGCAAGGTCGAGAACAACGAGTGAATACTCTCCCTATCTCCATACGACATAAGGGCAAGACAAAGTAAGAGCTTAAGCAAGCATTGCCTCTACCTTAACATGGTAAAAAGGGTTAAGGTCAAACAAGTGGTAAAGAAGCGTGCTACTTAAGTTAGAAAGACCCTAAAATGTTGTTAGACTAATTCAACACAAACAAGTAGTTAAAGACAAACATAAAGGAGCAGATCAAGGGAAAACAAACTTTTACAAATAAAAATATATTAACAATTTATCAACTGTTCACTACCAGAAAAATACAAGAGAAATCACCAACTGCCCATCCTCGACCTTCTTCGCCAGCCCAGTCTGGGAGAGATCCACCCAGGATGCACACATGCAACCTAGGCTAAGACGTCTTCGAACCCGGCGGCGTAGGCTCCAGCAACATCATTGGTAAGCTCCTCCTTGGTCTGTTGGAAAAGCTCGTCCTTACGGGCCAACTCCTCCTTTCGCTTGGCAAGTTGCTCATCCAGTTGGGATGATTTCTCCTTGAATTCCTCCTCAAGCTTGGCAGATTTCTCTTTCGACTGAGCCACCTATTCCTTCAAGCCAACCACTTCAGTTCGAAGGTCCAAGACATTGGCATGAGCCCCAAAGCTTCCTGGGACTTCTCGAACAAAAGTTTCTTGCTCGCTAGCTCCGATTTGCGAAGATCCAATTCTTCCAAGTAAAGGGTGGTCTTGCAGTGTTTGAGCTCCTTGATCTGAAGGACGTCCTGGCTAGCTGTCTCCTTCAGTTTCTGCATCTTAATCAGGGTGAGGCTGGATGCAACGAGGATATCCCCAAGACACTTTGATGCGTGCTCTAGTATGGGGTCCTCCTCCATGCTCTCCTGATCTTAGAAGAAACTCAGGGCCCGTTGGAGGAAGACAGACAGATCATTAGGAGGCGCGCCACGATCGCCCCAGAGGCACTCTCCCCCTACCCTTCTACACCACAAGGTCATGACGGGAAGAGGCACTGTGAGGGTGCTCCCTGTAGGATGGGCACAATCATCTGAGCTTGAAGCCGCAGGAACTGCAGCATAATCTTTCCTCTTCCTCTTGAACACGAGGCCTGAGCAGGTGTCCTCGTCTTCAGACGCAGCGAGCTCAGCTAACCCTTTCTGCCTTTGGTCTAGGGGGGCTGGGGCAGAAGGGCCTAGAGTAGAGGTGGTAGGGGCAGAGGCATCGACGACAGAGGGGCCAGGAGCACCCCTGAGTTGAAGAGCCACAACAGTAAACTGCCTCCTCTTCTCAGTGTTGAGCACCATCTCTGCATAAGAAGAAAATAACACATAAGAGACTAAACCAGCAAAGCGCGCAAGTAAAAGAGACACGTAAGCAAAGGTAGGGGGAAGTGCGATACCGATATAGCCCTTAAGGGACCTGAGGCTGTACTTGAGCTTGATCAACTCAACGGTGCTAAACACCAGTCCCAGTTTAGAGAAGAACCCGCACACCTCTCGGTCCTCGAGGTCAAGTCCTCCAAGCACCTAGGCTTCTTGAGCCCTGGTTCTTGCACCCAGTAAAGTGGGAACCCGTCTAGCAGGGTGGGGTAAAATTTACTACACTGAATCTTGAAGAACTTCCCTTTGAAGCCCTTGTACGATTGCTGGAAGAGGGACAAAAAAACTCTTACAACGACCCCATTGAAGCTCATCCACAGCTTCTTCCCTGGACTCTTGGTCTCGAAGAAGTACAAGAAAACGTCCATCGATGGCATATGGCAAAGTGGTTTCAGAGAATGGCAAAGGCCCTAACGAATGCCCAGCTGTTGGGATGTAGCTGGGCAGGGCCACGTTGACCTGGGTGAGAAGGGCACACTCGAACCCAGTAAGTGGCAGGCGAAGTTTGAGCCTCTTGAAAATCATGGAGTACATGAAGAAGAAGAGGTCCTTTGGGTTTGCGGACTCATCGATGCACACCGGTTCGCTTTCTCTGCAGGGCAGGACCTTCACGAATCTGTCGTGCTTCTTCCCGAAAATGAAAAATTTCTCGCTAGACTCGCCCTCCTTATATGCCTTTATGTCCTTGAAGGAGGTGATTTTGGAGGTTTCGGCTAGAAGGTTGTCAGGAGCCCAACAGTATAGAGATTTGTAGTTGATAGGAGGAGGTGGGTTTGGAATAGTTTTTGTTCGAGCCATCTCGAGAAGAAAACTAGAGAAGGAGAGGAAAAAAAGGACGAAAAGGGCAGAGTTTAGAGAAAGAAGATGGTGCGCTTCAGAAATTAAAAAATAAATAAATAGAGAGATGCGAAAACAAATAGCATAAATCCTAAAGTGCAGAAAACATAAACAGTCCCAGAACAGTTAATGCATGTTATGAACATCAGAATCATAAAGCGAAGGCGATTATGGGATAAAGGGCATACCTTGTCGTAATCACGCTTCGAAGTGTTGAAGGGTTTGGAGAAGAAGATAAAGCGTTTCGTAAAGCAGAATGCGCGAAATGAGTTTTGAGAAAGTAATGGAACAGTGAAATGAACGTAAGAGTTTAAGGGTTTAAGTTATAGAGAAACGCAAACGGCAACGAGCCTCGACCGTTGATCTTGCCACGTGTACACTGGTGAAAAAAGTATGGTGAGACGTCACATCAACGCACTGTGCACGTCCTATCATTCGTTCACCACGTAGGTCGCCCTGAACGATCACTTAGCCTCTTCGCTGAAACAAGTTACAACTCGAGCCTGGGGGACTTGTGTACTGGCCAGACCTTGGACATCGGCATCGGAGAGGTCGACATCAGACCTCGGTGGTTCAAACGAATTAATGGGCCACGTAAGCTGAGCCCCATAAATAATACGAGTTAACACCCAAATATCAGAAGGACCTAAGTCACGAGAGGATTCATGCATGTGGTGTGTATAACACGCTCAGGTCTAGCACAAGTAAATAATCCTTAAAGGTGCTAAGGCCTGTTAGGGTTAGGGTTTCCAAGGATAGACTGCATGCATGACATGTGAATACTTAGGGCACCTGTAGAATAGATGGCCCCGTAGCGTTGGTACATGAGTTGGAACCCTGACGGCCATATTGTTAAAGATTTTGCACTCCAGAAGAGGGAAGTCTTGTGCCGTGGCTGGGCTAAGCTTGTGCAACGCGTCACAGGATGCCTCACCAGTAACCCTAATTCCACTAAAGGAAAGATCCTCGTGGGATAGGGAGTTGACCTAGATACAACCTATATAAAGGGTGGTAAGAACCCTGTAAAAGGTATGTCGTTTCTAATACTGAAACTGCTTTACATACTTTACTGTTTCTTAGCCCAGTACTGACTTGATCATCAGAGTGCAATCAAGAGGTAGGGCCCCCTCTATTTCAATGGAGCCACTATCGACCACCCTAGTGAGAGCAGAAACCACCATAGGAGGAGCCACCATTTGCCTTTGGAGTCAACGGCGGCTGAGTCAACCGACGAGAACAAATACAATAAACACTACTTTAATAAAAACAATTATAACATTTTCTCTTCAAGAACAAGGGCATTGAAGATAAAATGCAGATAGCTTCTTCAAATGCACACCAACACAACTTACAAAATCCTCCCTTTTGTAAGAATCGGGAAGTAGACTCTTCCTAAATTCAATTACACTTCAATCTTTATTTTGAATTTCTTCCTTGACAAGCTTGATCATGTCATCAATTGTAGGATAGTAATAACAGTTTCAATGACAAACTGAAATAAATAACCAAAAGTTTGATTAGGTAGTTATATAAGATGTAAGTTTTTTACAACAACTATTATATGTAATTAAATACATACCTGAATAATTTTGAATTTTCTCATTGCAAGCTCAATAAGTTCAGCCTCCAAGTTATTTCTAATTTTCTTATGAACTTTAGTTTGTGCTGAATGGTGGTAGGCTCATAATTTCGAACCAACTCATTCGCATCCTTAACAACATTAACCGAAAGCACATGCACCAGTTAAGTGACATCAATATATACATTTGAAAATTGTTGAAAACAAGAAACAATTTATCAAAACTATTTGACACAAAATAAAGCATTTGAAGTTAAATATCAAATCAACAAGTAAATTGTTATAACGATGTTCACCCAAACATAAAAGCTCATTGTACTAACATTATGCAAAAGAAGTAATGATTGATGCATTGATCTAATAAGAAGGAATATTTTGATCTACAAACTAATTTTCTAACTTTTTCTATCTCTTACGTGATTGTCTCATAAATGATATCTCTTACTTTATTATCTTGTAAACAATTTTGTATGCAAACGGTTTTGATACCTATTAAGGGGAAAGATAAAGAAAAAGATAGTGAATATATTCTCACAAACCATGAGAATGGATAAATAAGAAGAAATCTATGGCTTTTTAGTGTGTCCAAATTTTTTGAGTATTGAAAATCACAGAACGCACCAATGATCAAAACGTGTCTACAAGGCCAATAGCTACTAACCTCTAACTGGTTCAAATAAAGTTGAGTTGTGGTTATAAAGTGGAGAATTTTTGGTTTTTTTGTCATGTGATAGAAGTTGTGATTTATGATTATTTAATTAATTGAATTTTGGCAGTGTTGATGTTAGTTAAAGTCTTTTCACAAGTAAATTATGTTTGATTAATAAGGTAAAAAAATGGATGAAGATTAAACTCAATGAATGATTAAATATAACAAGAAAAAAACATTATTTATACATCCAAATGACTTATAAGTCCACAAAAATATTAACACTAATAAAATTGTCTAGCAAGAAGATAACTCAATAGAGAACTTTGAACAAGTAAAAGTGTCTCACAAATTGGACAACATTTCATTAGTCAAATTAAAACTAAAAATCATGTACAAAAGACTCATATTTATAGGAGAAAGTCTCTCAAGATCTCTAAGATGAGAGTGTGAGAAATATCACCACCTTATTGGTGCAAATCTTTTCTATTGGGAGAGTGGCAAATGACATGCTTTCATTGGAGTAAAACTATCTCCATTGAGGAGATGACATGTGAACTTTCATGCCTAACTTGTCTACATTTCTATTTGCACCATTCTTTTACTCTTTTACACCCTACTTTGTTTTCTATTTACACCTTACTCTAATTTAGCCCAAAATACAAGGCTTTATACTTCTCAATTGCTCTATACAAGTTTTACAAGGTTGTGAAGAAGAAAAAAACTTTACAATATCTTCATTAAGACTTGATCTTCGTTTATCTTTTTAACCGAAAATTTTGAAACTGAATGATTTTCTTCATTATTTAAAATTTTAAAAGACAATAAAATAATTTTAATTTATCTCACAACCTATTTTAACCCAATTTATT
>Ga0123341_1004973_pt1 | contig 11765 bp, 6 predicted proteins | sample Turbeapinknodule_FD_89959 | JGI IMG/M metagenome (GOLD analysis project Ga0123341, IMG submission 89959) | Root nodule microbial communities of legume samples collected from Mexico - Turtle bean Mexico pink nodule | ecosystem: Host-associated > Plants > Roots > Nodule | place: Mexico: Nepantla... | reverse complement strand
TGGAAACAAGTTTATGCTATTTACACTACACTTAATACTAAGCTACCCTTAATGGGCCTTCATGTAGCATATACATGTTGCTTTCTCTCCCATCCGTGGCTTGGCCCAAGGCTCCCATCCGTAACTTGGTCATGGACCTAGTAAGAGGTCCTAGACGCTCTCCCCCTCCTTCTAGACGCTCCCCCTCTAGACGCTCTTCACCTTGTGCTAGACGCTCCCCACTTGGCTCTAGACACTCTAGATTTGGCTCTTGTCTTTCATGGGGTGTTGAGCTTGACCCTCTTCCATCACACTCTTTTTAAAACAAACACATATATTTCACTTTTTTTCTTTTGTCTTTTTTTTTTATTTTATAAATATCTAAATATTGAGTTACTGAAAGATTAATATTAAGTTCAATTTTAAATATTAGAACTTATCATAAATTTAGTATGTTTAACAATCTAACTTTCACGTATCGATCTCATTTGAACAAACTTTCATGATATAATGATTTCTACAATTTTAGTTAAGCAAAGGTTACTCTCACTGTCAACTTGATATATGAAATTTCCATCGATATTTTATTATGTAATATCTTTGTCAATTTCACTTGGACTATTATTAGCATCGGAATATCTCATCAAACCTTCTAAATTAATACTTACACCATACATTTTAACATTTCAAAATATCTTTTTTGATAACTATTAACATATGCAAGTCATGATATCTCTAATATTTACTCACATCATCATACATAAACATATCAATTCATTCATCTATCACACTTAGTGATTCAGAATATTATAAGTCACATACTCACATCATATCTACCATCATTAAATTTGAAATATTATGATTTCTAGTGGTGGTATTATCCTAGGAAAGGAAATATCATTACAAATGCTTAAAGTCATAAGGAGGTATATGTATCAACACTCAAGAATGGATAGTTGGAGTTGAGTGAAAGTTTCAACAATTTAAATTATGAAGTTGTTGTACCTTCAAATCGCATCAATTGTAATATACTTGTTACACCTGATCAGTTTCTAGAAAACATAAGAGTAAAACTAATTGACGAATTTGAATTTGAAGAATATTTTGAGTTTATTAAATATTGATGAAATTAAAGACTTCTATGTGGGAAGCGTATGGTATTTTAATATTGAGAAACAAACTATGTGGCACAAATAATGATAAATTGAAGCATATGAGTTATCTAAGAGTCATAAAAACAAGTCTAATTTACATTTAAGTATGATCTAGGGGTAGCAAATTTCAAAAAGTCTTATGGGTGTTATGATACAGAAAAATATAGTCAAGTTTGTAGTTGCTCATTTATCTTATCAAAACTCCAAGATTGAACATCAACAACCTGGAGGCATATTAACTTAGTTACTAACTTACCACGTACCTTGAGGAAGCATGATTCAGTTTGGATTATATGGACATTTTGTTAAAAAATACACACTTTCTACTTATAGACTTAAGAATCTCTACGCTGAAGCTGGCTCAAATATACAAAGATGAGATAGGTCATATTACATGGTGTACCTTCTAGCAAAGTTTCAGATAAAGATCCCAAATTCACCTCCAGATTATGGCCAACACTTCAGGTAGCTTTGGGAACTAAATCAAACTCAGTTCAACCTACCATCCTCAGATTAATGGAAAATCGTAGATAACTATTTATTCCTTAAAGGATTTACTTAGGACATATGTGTTGGATCATTTGGGTAGTTGAGATGAAATTCTACCTTTGGTAGAGTTCACCTACAATAATAGCTACCAAGCAAGCACAAGAATGACTTCTTTTGATGCATTGTATGGGAGAAGATGTAGAATACCTCTATGTTGGTTTCACGTTAGTGAGAGTGTATTGATTTGACCATAATTAATATAGAAAACCAATGAGAATGTCAAGATAATTCAGGAAAGATTAAAAACATCTCTTAGCATACAAAAATCTTATGCATATCAAAAAAGAAGATCATTAGAATTCTCTATCCGTGAACATATTTTTCAGAGAGTTACACCATACACTAGTGTAGAGAGAGCGATCAAATCCAAGAAATTGACATCAAAGTTCATAGGACTCTATCAAATTCTCATGAGAACATGTCTTATGGCATATGAAATTGTTTTACCTCCTCATTTGGCCCAAATTCATAAAATTTCCCATTTATCCCATCTAAGGAAGTATGTATCTGATCCTAGTCACATTCTAGAGTTTGATTTAGTCCAAATGAAAGAAAATCTATCATTTGAAGTGAAGCCAATAAAAATTATAGATTCACAAGTTGATGAATCCCTGACTGATAGAGCATCCACTAAGCTAGCCCAATATTCTAGAAGGATGACCAGGATCTTGACATAAAACTCAGGGTTAGGCTAGACTTATTCCATAGCCAGTGACTCAGAGCCCATTATGCCTCAGAGGACTACCAATAGTAGAGCACAAATTATTGGACTTGAGCACTAGCTATTTTCTCTGCTTTGTATTTCTGTAGAATAGGAATTAAATAGCCAATCCCAAATTAAACCTAGCTTCTAGAAAGTATCCTCCCATGTGCCGCCCAAGTCACACTTCTCACATTAAGCACATATGCTTATATGTGAGAAGAATGATTCTCCTAGATCCACTATTAGAGGCGCCTAATTAAGAGCTTAGTTAGGCTTAGTTTGAATCTGAATTTCCCTCCCTTTGCTAATTCACACGACACCTTAAGCTATAAATAGAGTGCCTTACTTCATGTAATTGAGACTAGAATTTGAGTAAAGAAACTCTATTGGAGTGAATCTCTGAGTAGCTATTTTTCCTCTGACTCTTATCTTGGCAAGGATGCTTCAAGTGGCGACTCCCTTCATCACTCATCTTAGAGCTCTCCTCCCCCAACTGGTGTGAATTCTCCATCCTTCCACGTCCATGGATGTGTACAACTACTTAAGTCTTCCATTCCTCTTATCTCTTTCCATTCTCTCCCATTTCTATCAATTCTCTTCTACTATGAATGTGTAATTTTCATTTCCATTTGTTCATTGTTTGTGTCTTTTCCTTTTTCTCTTTGAAGAGAACCTTCACTTAATGATTTGGTTAAGTTCATGTCCAATGGTGTTCATCACTGAGTCAACACCATATTTTGTAATCAAAATCCTAGTCCAAGAGAAACCAAAAACTCAATCCTTGTTTCTACTAAATCAACTTGCATCCCAAGTGAAACAACTCCTTAAAGACATATTCCCATGGTGAAAATACTGTGAGATCTCATCTCTAAAAATTCCACTTGGGAAATAGAAGAGGAGATACGAACATCATATCCTAATTGTTTTCTTGATAAGCTAATTTTCAAGGACAAAAATTGTTGTAGTTGGGGATAATGTAACCGCTTAAAGAAAGATGTGTATATATGTGTGTGTGTGTGTGTGTGTTAAAGCTCAGCAGCACCCCTACAAACCACCTTAGAGAATGTGTGTGTGTGTGTGTGTGTATATATATATATATAATTGAAAGTCAGCAGTCCTCCCCTTAAGACAAAAATGTGAAGCCTCTTCCATCGCATATATCTCTCTTCTCATTTCCTCTTCTTTCTTTCTAAATTTTCTCCTTCCAAACCTCATTTGTTTTGAAAATCTGTTCATGCCTCATAGTAGTTGAGGAACCAAAGATCATTTATAGCCGATTAGATTTTTAAATCGAGTCCCTGAATTTTGGAGTAATCCTACTGTTGGTTTTTGGAAATCACAATGGAGACAAGTTCTTCATGCAAGGGAAGTTGTATTCTTTTTCAATAGATATAAATTTATGAAAATGATTGAAAGTTTTAAACAACTGGATAAGTGGTTGATGATTTAAATTGATTGTGGAATGAACTATAAAGTTTAATCTTGGTTTTTACTAGAAAAATTGGGTTTTAAAATGAGGTATACATGTTCTTGATCTTAAATTCACTCAGGAGAATTTCCTTGGACTCAACGAATTTGGACATACAAATTTGACATGCTCTTAATCCCAAATTTGCTCAGTGCTTTTCCCTGCACTTAAAGTGGACTATACATGGAAAGTTAGGAGAGATCTAAGCCTCAAATCCACTCCAAAAATTTTCCCTACACTCAACAAATTTGAGTTGCAATTTTCAGATACTCTCGACCTCAAATCTGCTAAGCCAAATTCCATGTGCACGGTGAATTTGAGATGCAACTTTTAGGTGTTTTCTGCCTCAAATTCGCTCAATCAAATTTCCACGCGCTTAGCCAATTTTCCTGAGCTCAAGCCAATCTTAATTTGCTAAAGCAATTTGGACAACATTTGTCATCCTTTCGTAACTACCTTTTATTTCTCTTTTATATAAGATTCAATTAAATCTTTTGAACATTTCTTAATTTGTAAATGATAAGTGATCATAACTTTTAGAGATCTATATTTGATTAAAATTATGAAACATAAGTGTTTAAACCAATTTATTCAATTGATTTTTGAAATTTAATGTTACGTGACTATTGTTGATATTTTCTAACTATGTTAAAAGTATAATTTTTTGTATGATGGAATGATATGTTGATGAATTAGATGAAATATGAAACATGTGAAATGCGATTGAGACATAGTATTTTTAGGAAAGGAAACACCGTGTTGAGATTTGTTAGGATGTGCTTTTTGGTTAGAGATTTATCTAGAAGGAGATAGCTTGACTTTATTGATATATTGGAATCATATAGATGAAGATATTGCTGATCAAGAGTGATCAAGTGCTTTGAAGAATCCAAATCCAAGTGTTTGATGAAAGGTTGGTGTTGCTGCTGTTTTTGGGTGGGATCTGGGTAGAATAGAATGTGATCCACTCCTTTGTTGAATCTAAAACTGATGTGATTTAAAACCTTTTTGAAATCAAGTGTTTTTCCAGCTAAGTGAAAAACATCCTGTTGTTTTGTCGAAACAACCGGTTGTTTTACTCTTATGAGTTTTGAAAAGGTTGAACTCTGTTTTAGTTTGGTTGACTTAACTGTCAAGCCAAATAATCGGTTGTTTCATTGTTTCACCTAATTGTTTCTTTGAAAATCCTAACAGAATTTTGTTTTGAATGTTGAATCTACTTTAAATGCTTTTCAACAGAATACGCTCCTTCATTAATTGATGTTCCTGCCGGTTGACTCGATTGCCCTCGTGTGTCTCACGATACTCTCACACCTGATTCGCTGTGCCTTCATTCGTGCCTTTCTCTCGATCTAAAAACTGAAATCACAAAGACAAAGGGCGCCCTAGAGGCCGTTTGCACTCTGACACTCAAGTCAATGTAGGGCTATGAAACATCAAAGTATGCTGTAAAAAGATCATGTGTAATCTGTGTGTGTAAAGCTGCGCAAATGAATTGCATACCTTGTTAGGTCTATTACTACCCTTTATATATTCTAGGGTTTCCACTGTTTCCGCTACCCAAATTAGGTTTTCTGAGGGTGTGCCCTAGCGCTGCTATTACCCACATTTAGGGCAACCTAGCGTGTAGGGCTCCCTAACTAGAGTGCGACCTTTGACGGGATGACCACCTGGATGCCACCTCGTGCACCTGGTCTCTGGGGTCACCTATCCTAGGAGCGCCCTAGCTGCTCACGTGCCATGCGTGCAACTTCACCCAAGGAACGTGACCCTTACATGTAGTATCTCTTCCAGTGGCTCTTTACTTGTGTTACGCCTGAACGCGTCATCCACACCACATGCATGGACTCTCGTGACCTAGGCTTCCCCCTAACTGACAACTGGTGTGTGGTCTAGGATCCACCTCTCGTGCCCAGCTCTGTTGTTTGAGTCACCGATGTTCGACCTCTCTACACTGCTTGGTGACACATCGACACATCCTGGTGATCGATGTCTGACCACTCTTCGGTACCTTGGCGCACATGCCGCTCGTGGGACCCACCTTACACGACCCCATCATTACTAGTGGTCAAACGACGCCCGAGGACTGGTCAGTACACAAGCCGCCCAGTCTCGAGCTGTAACTTGTTCAGCGAAGAGACTAAGTCCTCGCCCGGGCGACCTACGTTCCAACAACGCCTCTAACGAACTCTTTGAACTTTAGGTAGCACGCTTGCCCTTCAGTGGGGCTTTACATACTAACCTGAACTGACCTCACCCTTACTCAGAATCAGGGGAGGATTTAACTATAAACTGCGCTGCTCAATCTTGGCGTTCTCACTCGAGGGGGCAATGTTCTCTGCAAACCTGCCCTTTCCTCTCCCAAGACTTCTAACCCAAGGAAAAGCCTGTGACTGACCTCTTAAAAGAGGATTTCACCGATGAACCATTTCTCTCAACCTTAACGTTCTCACTCGAAGGGAAGGTGTCCTCTGGGAACCTACCTCCTCCGCACTCGAGATCCTCTAACGCAAGGGAATGGCTCGTATCTGACCTCGTCCTCGCTCAAAGGCGAGGAAGGATTTCTCTGGTGAACCATACTTGTTCATTCTTGGTGTTCTCACTCGAAGGGGAGGTGTTCTCTACGAACCTACCTTTCCGACACTCGAGACTTCTAACCCAAGCGAACGGTTCACAACTGACCTCATCTTCGCTCAAAGGCGAGGAGGATTTAACTGGTGAACTATTTCATTCAACCTTGGCATTCTCACACGAGGGGGGAGTTGTTCTCTACAAACCTACCTTTCCCGCTCTCGAGACTTCTAACGCAAGGTGAACAATTTGTAACTGACCTCATCTTCACTCAAAGGCGACGTGGATTTAACTGGTGAACTGTTTCATTCGACCTTGGCGTTCTCACTCGAGTGGGGAGGTGTTCTCTACGAACCTACCTTTCCTGCTCTCGAGACTTCTAACGCAAGGGAACAGTTCGTAACTGTATTGTACAAAAATTCGAGAATATATTTCAATCGAAATTTATTGGGTGACCTCATTAAAAAACCCTCATAAGGGAAAGAGTGTCCCCTAAGAACTATATACAAGGTTACTGTTCAGTTGAAGTAAAACTTGAGGTTGGTCACATTCCATGTACGAGGAATCGCGCCTCCCTCCAACGTCTCAAGCCTGTATGCTCCATTCCCAAGGGCCTTTGTCACTCTGAAAGGACCAGTCCACTTGGGGATAGTTTGTTCTCTAATCGATACGGGTGAGTCTTCCGCATCACCAGGTCGGCGACCTGGAACTGGCGAGGTTTCAGCTTCGAGCTGTACTTGTACACCACCCTTCTCTTCAATGCTTCAACTTTGATTCTTGTTTCTTCCTTGACCTCATCCAGTTGGTCCAGGTTCACCTTTCTTTCTTCGTTGGACTTCCTTCTTCTCTGGTGCCCTGGTGGTAACCATGAACACCCCTATCTTCTTCGTCTTGAGGCTGTTCTCATAACACCTCTTAGCCTCCTTCTGATCTGACTTGATGGTAATCACCTTTCCCCCCAAGTCAGGCAGCTTCATCTTCATGTGCCTCGTCGATGATACCGCCCTCAGCCTGTTCAGCGTAGGTCTACCTAGCAGTACGTTATATGCGGAGGGGGCGTTGACGACGAGGTACCTGATGTTCTCTGTACGGGACGCGGTACCGTCTGTGAAAATGGTTTTCAGCTCCAAGTGGCCACGCACCTTCACCTGGTCTCCCGTGAAACTGTATAGGCAGGCAGTATAAGTCCTTAGCAGGTCGGGGGACAACTGCAGCTTGTTGAAAGTCGTCCAGAACATCACGTCTGTCGAGCTTCCTTGATCCACCAGTACACGGTGTACCTTCCTCCCAGCGGTTACTACTGAGATCACTACCAGATCGTTGTCGTGTGGGACGACGTCTCGGAGGTCGGCCTTGGTGAAGACGAGGTCGACGTCATCTGCCTCTTACGCTTCTACCGACATCATTGCTTGTGCATACTTCTTCCGCTGAGAAGCGGTGCACCCTCCTCCTGAAAAACCTCCCAAAATGGTGTGGACTTCACCATGCACGGGGATTTCATGCCCCTGGTCACCCCCTGTCACCGCCACGTCCTCGACACCCTGTGTTTCCTGCAAGTAATCCCTCAGGAAGCCATTCTTCACCAACTCGTCCAGCTGGTGTCCTAGCGCCAAACAGTTGCGTATAAGGTGGCCAAACGCTTGTGGAACTCACACCAGGCGTTCTTGTTGGGCCCCAACTTCTTGTCAGTCTTGGCAGGTATCTTCAGTCTCTCTGCTATGTTGGGATAGCGATGAGGTCCTTTAATTCTACCACGAAGTCGTGCCTTGGTGGCACATTTTCTCTTGCATGCCCCCTGGTTTGGGGTTTCCTGGGTTGGTAGGGCTGCTGCTTCGCCGGGGTCTTCTTCTTTGTCGTTGCCTCATGTACCCTTAGGGGTTGAGGTCGACCTGGTGCACGTGGGAGCGTGGGAACAACGCACGTGCGCTTCTCATGGACTTCTCCCTCCGCAGCGATGTGAGCCACCGCTCGACGCCTTATCTCGCCGAAAGTTTTGGGGTCGTTCCTGATGAGTGATTCACTGAAAGGCCCTGTCACGATGCCCTTTTTGAACGCGTGCACTATCATTGTTTCGTCCTTGATGTTTAGCCTCACCACTTGTGCTCCAAAGTGGTTGAGGAATTCTTTCAGGGACTCTCCCTGATATTGTCTTACGTTAAAAAGATCGTAAGAGACAGGTAGGGGAGCCCGATTCGCGATGTACTGCTCTCTGAACAGCATAGTAAGTTGTGGGAACGACGTCACGTTGCCATCAGGGAGGCTGATGAACCAATCCATCGTTGTTCCCACCAATGTGCTCAAGAACAGCTTGCATCGCATCGCGTCAGAACCCCCAACCAACATCATATATGTATGGAAGGCCGTGAGGTGAGCCTCTGGGTCCTCTACATCTGTGAAGGTGGCTTTGGGTCCCACAAACGTGGCTGGTATCACGACATCCATGATTGCTTGCGAGAATGGCATCGGGAATTCTCTGGGTGGCATCGCAAGTTCTTGATCATCCACCTCATCTTCCCCTTCCTCATTGCGCAAATCCCTATGCAACTCCTCGTTGGCTCTCTACAATTCTTTGTTTCTCAACAGCGACGCAACCTGATCAATCTGGATGCGTTCTTGATCCGCAATTGATCCTGCCACCGTTTCTTGGAGAGCCTGCATCGTTTCCATGATCTGTTGCAGGGTGAGGCTTTCATCTCCATTCGGTGCAACGAATCCTTGCCTCATGTTTCTCATCTTTCTTTATATTTTCTTCTTGATCTTGCGAGTGGGACAGTGTTTTAAATCGTGCCTCACAGTGGGCACCAAATGTTTCTGTCGGTTGACTCGATTGCCCTCGTACGTCACACGATACTCTCACGCCCGATTCTTTGTGCCTTCGTTCATGCCTTTCTCACGATCTAACACCTAAAATCACAAAGACAAAGGGTGCCCTAGAGGCCGTTTGCACTCCGACGCTCAAGTCAATGTAGGGCTAGGAAACACCAAAGTAAGCTGTAAAAAGCTCCTGTGTAATCTATGTGTGTAAAGCTACGCAAATGAATAACGTACCTTGTTAGGTATATTACTACCCTTTATATAGTCTAGGGTTTCTGTTAGAATGTATGGCCTTAAACGAGAGGGGGGTGAATTTTTTAAAGGGGGTTTTCGCAAACTTTTTAAGATAGAATGAAATTCTTTGCAAGAAACCAGATTAGGAATTCAGTTAGCCAAGAAACAAAGCACAAAATAGCAAAGCACCAGAAAAACAATCGGTTGTTTCTGCGAAACAATCGGTTGTTTATAATAGTAAAACAATAACAACTGAATTTAAAAGAGTTTGAGAGAAGAAAAAGATACACAAACAGTTTATACTGGTTCACTCTTAAACCAAGAGCTACATCCAGTCCCCAGAATCTACTAGGCAATCCACTAAGCAATCAATTACAGATTACACACAAACACCACCAAAGAAGTGACCTTGATCCCCTCAAGAAACACATTTCCTTTGGCTCAGCACACCCACCAAGAATGTTGATCTTGACAACCTTAAGAGCACACAACCCTTCTTGGCTTTACAACACCAGAATGTACTAAGTATTTAGAACGAATTACACTTGTTATAGAATGAACTAAATCAATACAGATGTAATCCTATTCCACTCTCTCTTAAGAAAAAGCAAAGCTCAAAAGTAAAAATTCAAATCTTGAAAGCAATATCTGAAAAACTCAAATTTGTTTTTCTCTTTCCTTGTTTGTTATAAAACATTAACAAACTATTTATAACTTTCAAATTTTGGTCAAAGCATTTAAAACAGGAGCGCATTCAGTTTTAAAAACATTTAAATCACACTTAACTAACAAAACAGATTTTGTTAAGATTTTCAAACAAACAATCGATTGATTTCACGAAACAATCGATTGATTTGGTTTGACAGCAAGTCAACCAACCAAAACAGTTTTCAACCTTTTCAAAAACACCTAAATGTAAAACAATCGGTTGTTTCGACAAAACAACAAGTTGTTTTTCACTTAGTTTGAAAAACACTTTAAACTTAAAAGGTTTGAAAACACTTAAGCTTTAGATTCAACAAAGAGTGGATTACAAAGATAACTACCCAGATCCTGCTATAAAAACACAGCAGCAACTCCAAGCAACTTTAGCCTTCCATCAAACACTAGGATTTGGATTCTTCAAAGCTTTTGATCACACTTAATTCAACAATCTCCCCCTATTTGATGAAGACAAACCCCTACTTGCTTGTGTTGGACTTGTTTGAATCTGAAGCAGTTCCTGTAAAATAATCTTTAAGCAATATACAGTATCTATGGCAACAGGTTAGAAAAGCACATAAATCTTGTGTTTTTGCATAATCAAAACAGCAAAAAAAACCAGCAACCAAAACCATCTAAAACCATAAAGCATCAGCAGCAGCATGCAGCAAAAACATTAATCACTTAGACAGATAAAGTTTGCAGACTTAAAGACAACACAACATAAAATCTCCCCCCATTTGTCTTCACAAATAGACTATAAGAAGAGATAAAACAGAAATTGTTTTAGATAAAACAGAATTTTAAAAGAAATAGCACTTAAACTGTTACAGAGCAAAAACAATCGGTTGTTTCGAGCATTCAACCGATTGTTTTTCTCCAGTCATCCTTGCCATATCACAACTCAAAGATCTGGTTCTGAACAACTTCAATCTGTTCATCCAGGGTCAGAAAGCGAGTGTCCATGCTCTGGAATCTATTGTCAATGCTCTGGAAATTGGTCACACAAAGATCATGGAGATTTCTTTGATTTTCAGCAAAGGCATCAAACCTATCCACCATGTATCTTTCAAAAGAAGACATAGAAGGAATCGCATCCCCTTGATGTCTTGCACTTGTTCCAACATCAAAGTTAGTTGCAGGTTGTTCTTCATTGTGGATATCCATATCAGCAGCTTGATCTTCTTCATCAAAATCAACAACTGCAGCACTTGATGGACCACCATGATTACCATCTTTGCTCACCCATCTTCCATTTATCTTGGTGAATCTCATCTTGCTTAGTGAACCATTGTTCACTTCTTGTGTTGATTTAACCAACTCAGAGGTCTCATCTTCAAGATTCACTTCAAAATAGAGCAAGAATTTAGAGATTAAAACATCATAGGGATGGTGGTAGTCACTTAACCTCATGGATTTTTGCATATCTTCTTCATGATGCAGTAGATATAAATAAGATCTTCTTCCATTAAAACAGAATGGTTGCTCCCCCTTGGAGTTAGGATCCAAGTGACAATGAGAGCTAACACCCTTTCATCTAACTTTAACCCTCCAACAGAACAAGTTCTCACTTGTGCTTGTTGATTCTTCA
>Ga0123341_1004971_pt1 | contig 11771 bp, 6 predicted proteins | sample Turbeapinknodule_FD_89959 | JGI IMG/M metagenome (GOLD analysis project Ga0123341, IMG submission 89959) | Root nodule microbial communities of legume samples collected from Mexico - Turtle bean Mexico pink nodule | ecosystem: Host-associated > Plants > Roots > Nodule | place: Mexico: Nepantla... | reverse complement strand
ACATAATTATATTAAATATTCCATTATAAAAACATAATTTTTAAGTAAAGTAACGTTTTTAATTACTGCAGAAGTTATTAAAACAATTTCAACTCAATTCATCAGTTTGTTAAAAGAATTTAAACATCGTATTCTGTACAATTCAACTTGAATGCTTTACTCTAAGTAGCATGAATTTCTTTTGAAAATAATATAGGTATTAACAATCATTGATTCTGATTTTTAAATTACGAATGTTCTGCATTGCACAAAAAGAAAGGATGGAAGATAACTTTACTCAGTTATTTAACTTAATTGTTTGAGATAACTTATCAAATTCAAGTTTGTCATCCTCACTCCAAGACAATCCTCACCCATGGAATTCAAACCCCTTCAGCTTCAACTCATCTCAAAATTTACATATTTCAAAAAAATTATTGGAAAACTAATAAAAAAGACGGTTTCACACAATGATTCAAAAACCAACTTGAAACTGGTTTGGCTTTAAAAATCAGCCCAAAACTATTTAATTCAGATTCAGTTCACCAAAAACCAAACCATTTTATCAAATTAACAAACAGTTTGGATAATTAACCAAACCATTGAAGTGAACGGTTTGGTTTTTTTAAGGAACCATATGAAAATTGCTACTGGAATCAAGGTCGGAAAACTATACTAAAATTCATAATCCAACAAAATACAATTTGGTGAACAATGTACCAAAATTGAAAAGGGGTAATGAAATGAAAATTTCTTTCATTGTTTGGGGAGAGAGGATGGGTTTAACTCAATCTTAAGAAGTGGCCCCGTTTGTTGAGTCCATAGGCTCAGCTTCAGCTGACTCATCTACCTTGTCCCCTTTCTTACCTGTACAAACAATCAAACATTGCTATTTATTAAGCCATTCAACACATGGAATAATAAAATTTTAGATGATTTGTTCAATAATATAAAAGTATGATACAAACCAAACAGCAAGATCCTCTTGCATCCTACCTTTTTTCTTCTTTCCACCACCCTTTTTCTTTGTTTTTGTGCCCAAGGCTAGCCAGGCCTTAATATCAGGATCATCTATAGTTTTTGTAGGCTGCAATTCTTGGAGTGTATGAGATGTGACCCGATCCGATCCATTCGGCATTAACAAGACTGTGAATTTGATGTGAGCAACATAATCACCTGAAAAACAAACAGTGTAATCAATCATACAAAGGCTTAAATAAATTACATCTGGCTATGTAATTATGCTACCAATCAAAGGTTTTTTACCAGGCTTTTCATGCAGAACAGGATATGGCTGCAAGAGCTCATGGTTGACACATTCCACTAAACCCAGACGAGCTCTTTTCTCTTCCAAAGCCCTATTACAAAACAAATGAAATTTTAAGAGAAATGAGGAGGATCAGAATTAGAATACTAGTAGATGGAGTATAAAAAAAAGTTAAGTTACCTAGCAGAAAATGGCATAATAGGAAATTTCTGACTGATTTCACTGAAGATGAACCTAGATGCTTTCATCTTCAAGTGATAACTCTTATCAACAGCCCTCTTATAGATGGTTGTCTGCTTCTCATCAAATAACTTCGGCTGCAAGACAATGAAAATTTACATTTTGCATATGGTGTACAATACTAGGAAATATGTTGATATAACTAACTTACCTTGCCATCTCCCGTGCTTGTTACTATATCAATTGCATAAACTTCGTTCTCCTCAAACTCTGCTTCGTCAACCCTTGTGTCTGGATTAGACAAACTAAGCACAACTTTATTCCCATCAATAACAAACTGCTTCATTTGGTGGCTGAGAACACCTTCAACAATTTTACAGTCATAGGCAGCAGCAACCTTTTGAATAGCATCAGTTACGTCCTTGTTCTGTGAAAAAATAATTCGATTAAAAAGAAGAATGAGCATCTACTTCTAAAAATAACGTCACTTGTGTATATGAATAATAATGTTAATGCAATTAAAATAGACAAACAAGCTGTCAATAATAAATCAGCATCACCAAAAGATAATTTTCAGCTTATTTTAAATTAAACAATAGGGAAAGGAGGAAGTCAATAGGCCCTTAATAAACAAAGCAAGTTAACCTTACTAAGGTTTAATAAATGGAAAGGCATTCAATCCCACGTCCGAAATAATTAAAATATCTAAACCAAATTAATGGTTTGAATATGATGCTTCCCTCTTTTCTAATTCTATAAAAAATAACGATAAGTAAAGATTTCTACAGGGTATTGTTATGTTGGCTATACTAGACAAGTGTACTGCAATAAAAATATAAACCAGCACAATCATAAAACTATTTTCAGCCAATTCTAGTTTTGGCAACAGGGAAAGGAGGAAATCAATATGATACTGATCACCTCGGCAAAGTTGCCTTTGTTAAAAGCTTTAACGTTGCTACAAATACTAGAATCAAGATATACTGATTAAGACTAACAAGAGAGGCCAATTACAAAAACATTAAAAGAATATTAATGGGATTAACAACGGATAAAGGATAATGCTTAAAATCGAGCACAATGTTGGCTATACTAGACAAGAGTACTGAATGTATACAATCAGCACAACCATGAAACTATTCTCAGCCAAATCAAGTATCGGCAACAGGGAAAAGAGGAAACCAATATGGTTCTGATCACCTCGGCAAAGTTGCCACTTTTACAGATTTAATATTTGCTAAAAAATCAGAATCCAGAAATACACACTGACAAGGCTAAGAGGGAAAATTATAGTAATATAAAATAGTATATCAAGACACCATGTTTTGTTGGCTATACTAGACAAGTGTACTGACTATATAAAGAAGCACAGTCATGAAACTATTCTCAGCCAATTCTAGTATAGGCAACAGGGAAAAGAGGAAACCAATATGGTTCTGATCACCTCGGCAAAGTTGCCTTTCTTACAGATTTAATATTTGCTAAAAAATCAGAATCCAGACATACACTGACAAGGCTAACAAGGGAGGAAAATTGCAGTAACATAAAATAGTATATAAAGGAACCATGTTTTGTTGGCTATACTAGACAAGTGTTCTGACTATATAAATCAGCACAGCCATGAAACTATTCTCAGCCAATTCTAGTATAGGCAACAGGGAAAAGAGGAAACCAATATGGTTCTGATCACCTCGGCAAAGTTGCCTTCCTAACAGATTTAATATTTGCTAAAAAATCAGAATCCAGACATACACTGACAAGAGAGGCAAATTACAGTAACATAAAATAGTATATAAAGGCACCATGTTTTGTTGGCTATACTAGACAAGTGTGCTGACTATATAAACCAGCACAGCCATGAAACTATTCTCAGCCAATTCTAGTATGAGCAACAGGGAAAAGAGGAAACCAATATGGTTCTGATCACCTCGGCAAAGTTGCATTTCTTACAGATTTAATATTTGCTAAAAAATCAGAATCCAGACATACACTGACAAGGATAAAAAGAAAGGCATATTACAGTAACATATAATAGTGTATTAAGGCACCATGTTTTGTTGGCTATACTAGACAAGTGTGCTGACTATAAAAATCAGCACAGACATGAAACTATTTCCAGCCAATTCTAGTGTCAGCAACAGGGAAAAGAGGAAACCAATTTGGTACTGATCACCTCGGCAAAGTTGCCTTTAATATACGTTTAACATTTGCTACAATTATTAGAATCTAGATCTTCACTGATAAATATAACAAGAAAGTCAGATTACATTAACATTTAAAGTATAGTAAGAGATTATACAGGTATAGAATATCTTAAACCTGTATAGTAAGAGATTATACAGGTAGAGAATACATAACCATAATTAGCATAAAAAAATGCAACAAAAACTTGAGAAACAGGCATATTTCACATTACATGAACCAGCCTAGATACCACATATTCTTGCCTGATTGACTACAGATCCATTATGCCAATGGTGGTAATCAGTCAGTCAGGTATAAATAGAACAGAGTATGAACAACTCTCCATCAGTGTAACTATGACAGAAATAGGCATCATTGAACTTTATCCATAGCCTAGAATTTCTTCATCATATAGAGATCAGTTCACACATTTAAATTATGATATTATGAATCACATTAAGATTTTAGGAGGGGTGATATGGAAAGAAAAATTAAATCATGTTCATAATTCTTCTAAAATTTCATCCGAATTAAAAATAACAATGTGTTTGATGACAGTACATGACAGAAACCATCATGAAGGAAAAATAACAAAACAACGAGAAACAAAATCAACAATTCTCTGTCAGTGTAACTATGACAAAAACAGGCTTCATTGGAATTTATCCGTAGCCAATAATTTCTTCATCATACAGAGATAAATTGTTCAAATTACAATCAATTATAAATCAAATTAAGATAATTTTAAGAAAAGGTGGAAAACTGGAAAAAAAATCTTTTAACAACGATTTCAATCAGAGTAGCGACAAATGAAGTCCTTGATGAAATTCCATGATAACATTCATTATGCAGAATACAGTACCAACACAACAAGAAAAAACATAAATGATCTCTATCAGTGTAACTATGACAATTAAGCTTCATCGGATTTTATCCATGGCCCATAACAGTTTACATCATCTAGAGATCAAAATCCAAAAGGCACACATTTAGGCAAACAAGAACCCACAATCAACAACACACATAACCGACCTAATTTATCTCCAAAATAAATAAGCCGAATTGCTTATATATCATATGACCTTACACCTACCAAAAAAGGTTCAGTCAAAAAAAAGCAACACGTAGTGAAACCAAATCAAACAATTACAGAAATGCAGCTACAGTAAAAACTAGTTACAAAATGTTTACCTTCTTTCCTGGCCTGACAAGCCTCAAGGCCACCTCTGCAGCAGTATTTGCAGCAGCAATGACATCGGCTGCTCTTCCTGAAACAGGACCTTCCTGAAGTACATGGGTGTGAGCCACCGCAGCAATGAAACCATCTATATGACAAGCCATATCACTGCAAACAAACAGAGAAGCAACCATCAACGTCCGAGTAATAGCAAAAATCACAGGCCCCATTTCCCCACAAATAGTCACAAATTCAAGCACTGAAAATCTTACATTTTCAATATATCACCTTCTTCCAACACGGCCTCATCACTGGCTAGTGGTGAGAAATGGCAGACCAAGTTGTTTACTGATAAACATGTCGGAAAAGCAACACCTCGCTCAATCTTCCTCTTCACGTTCTTGTACACATTTCCAGTTTGCCTACACAGGCCCAAAACAAACCCTATGAGCAAAATTCCACAAATATAAATAAATAACAGAAAATCAATTACATATACATATCTTTAAAAAATATCAAAGACATTGTTCCATCGTATAAGAATATACAAAAGCTTACTCTCTAATATATGAATCTCCTTTCTCACAAAGGTCCACAATTTTTGCCTTAGGTTTGCATTCTGAAATAACTAACTTCAAGGCCTCTGAAAAATCATACACAAAAAAACAATAAAGTTCATGAAATCGTACATATGCATACACGTATAAATAAAAAGCAGCGAACTTGGACTGAGTTTCAGCAAAAAAGTGTGTCCAATGTAGAAAAAAAAAAACAAAAACACAGAAAGAACTTGAGAAAGACATTGAGAGAGTGAGAAACACACTGTTAACGATCTCAGCAGCGGTCTTATATTTGGTGACCACTTCCGCAGAAGAGAGATCCAACTCCTTCTCCTCCCTTTCCTCGTCCGACATGGTGACACAGTTCTGTAGTCCCTCTTACCTCTAAGACACCAAAATGAAAATGGGACAAAAAATCAAGAAAATTAGAACAAAAATCAAATCTTTATCTAGTTGGGTCGTGAAAGATAATTAAAAAAACAGGGGAAAGAAAGAAGACCCAGATGAGAATTTGAGAGATTGATGAATTTTGAAGCAGCACTCACCGTGAAGATGTTGGGGATGATGAAAGAGGCAAAAAATGGTCAGGAAACAAAATGGAGAAGGGTAGTCTTGTAGAGCCAAACGGTGGCTCTGTGCAACTAGGGTTACAGCCACACAGAGACAGCTTTGGCTTATATAGGATTTTTCATTTTCATTGCAACAATACAAACCTTGGAGTAGGGTTTTTACACTCCATTTCTTGCCTTAGTTTATTTATTTCTTTTTATTTTATTATTTTATTTATATTGCAGTACATCACCCTTTTGGTAATGGAATACGTACTGTGATAATTCTCTACATAGCAAGTTAACAATATAACTTGGGTTAATATCAAGGGACAAAATTTTATTTAAATAATAATATTTTTAATTTTAGTAGAATTCACATGAATTTTATTAAATTCTTAGTAAAATTTAGTATATTAAAAGTAAAATTGACATTATTTTAATAATGTAAAAAACGTGTTGTATGGTGTTCATATGTTTGAAAATAGAATAACACTAATAATTACTATTTTCATGGTTGTGTGTCTTTTTATTTTATTTTATGACATGTTTATGAATTTTTATACTAAATAAATATCTGTTTAAAAAATAGAGTAAATTGCATTAACACTTCCATAAAAAAATTCAAATTACACTTATAGCCAAATTCTTTTAAAATTCCACATAAACATTTTCTTTATTTAAAAACATTATATTGTTATTTCTTTTTACAATGTACATAAGCCCATTAATAATAATAATAATAATATTTTCATTTTTAACCGACTGTTATTTAGAGATGCTTTGTATTAAAAATGTAAAACTGTTTATATTATATATTCACTTTTTTGTCAATATAATAATTTAAAAAATGACGTGTAAGTATAATCTGATGTAATAAATATGGATGATGATATTTTCACACTCAACTTCAGTTTATACCCGCAACAAAAATATTAATATATAATAAATAAAAAATAAAAAATATTTTTAATAAAAATATAAAAAAAATGTAAAATGTTAAAATAAATTTTAAAATTAAAAATATTATAATTAATTAAAATATTAATATTTATTGGAGTGTAAAGTGAAGTATGAATGTAAAAAAATATTTTTCAATAAATACAACGTGAATATTACATTGAGGATTGAAGTTTCATATCTGGAATATGTAATAAATGACCACATTAAATGCTAATGTAATGTTATTATGATAAAACTTTAATTTTAATTAGAACCAGCATAAATAATATTTAAATTTTATTCCTAAAAAATTATCTTTTTTATTACATGTATTTTACAAAACAACAACTTGTTAAATAAACAAGTTTTATGTTAATTGGACTTTAGTATATATGGATTAATCAAATGGCATTCGTTAATTGAACACAATTAATTGATACTAAGATAAAAACACATGTATGTTTCACTAATGGATGAATAAATCACTAATTAAATTTATATTGAATTCGTTCTTTTTCAATTTCATCTTTGTATGCCAACCTCATTAACTAAACATGATTCTCTAATAATAAGATAACACTATATAATTATTTTTAAAAACGACAACTTGTTAAATACTCCTTCTATTTTTTAAAATATACTTTAAAAAAAATTACAGACCAATAAAAACATTAACTTTTCTAATTTGTAATAAAAACAAATAAAAGTTTTTTTTTCAATATAAAAAAGTATTCAAATTGTTCTTTTTACCACCAAAATTTTGATTTAAAAAATTATAAGTTATTTTTCTTCTCACCTGAAAAAATTTATATATATATTATTAAATATTCCACAAATATGAGTACACAAGATAGATTTTCATTATTTGATATAGATTTAAATATTCATATCACAAATTGAAAATGAAGATGATCAATTTGTCTCACCAAAAATTGAATAAGAAGTTATTTGTTTTTCACTTCAGCATATAATATTTGCAGATTGAGATGATGTCAGAATCTATTTGATGAAACTTTAGACAAAGATGAAGTTGAGGAAGAAACGGAAGAGCTCACTAACCAGGTGAATATAAATAACCAACTTCTTAATTATACAGCCTGCTATTATAAGTATTCCCTTTTTCTAACATTTTCACTTTATTCATGACAGGTTCTTCATGAGATTGGAGTGGATATTGCATCCAAGGTTGGTTTTGGACACAACATTGTCTTTGCACTAATTTTTTCATTACTTTAGTTTTCTGAATGTTGAGCCTGATGCTGGTCTCTTATGATGCTAGTTATCTTCTGCTCCAAAAGGGCGAATTGCTTCAAGAAATACTGAAAATGTTGCTCCAAGGTACATTTTAACCTTTTTATACTACACTGTTTTGTATTGGATTATCCTTCAAAATTTGTTTCTCTTCAAAACTTGTTCGATCTTTCAGTTAAAACTTTTAAAACACTTTCTTTTGTTGAGTTGACTATGGTATTTTAAGAGAAAAATTTCTTTTTGGATGCATATCAGAAGAATCCAAAGATGTTGAAGAACTTGAAAAGAGATTGGCTTCTCTTCGAAGAATATAAATATCTGCTACAAATGCTCACTTATGTGTTTCTTAATGTACAAATAGTTGTATACACTATAGCAATGCAGAGATTATATTTATTCCAAACCTTTATTAAATTTGGGAATTTGTAAATGTGTATGTGGGTGTTTTATAAATATTTTTTTCTGGTTTATTTTTTATATTTTGAAAGAAAGAGACTGATGATGTGAAAAAAGAATGAAGAGAAATATAGTAAAAGTTGACACACTCTGATGTTTTTCCCTATAATTCATGTTAAAAAATTACTACATAATCGGTGATTTCATTTTCTTCTATACTAATTCTTGTTTAAAAATACTACATTATTGATTATGTTGACTTTTTCAATCTCCAACACTAGGCTAGGATTTTGCAACCAGTCTACACACGTGATAGGGTTCATGAGAGACAAATATACACTAGGTTCTCATCTTAATTAATTTTTTATTATTTTTCACTCTTTTTTTTACTTATCATACCTTTTCCTGAGTTCATCCAATCATAGACTAATTTTATTCACAATTATTAATATTTAAGTTAATTAGTGATGATTTTGTAGAGGTTCAAACATAAGAGAAACCAAAATCAAACCAATATCAACACTTGAAAAACAGTAATATATATAATAAGAAAGTCAATAAAAAAAACATAAATTGTTAATATATATATATATATAAAGATGTGAAAAAAAAAACTTATTCTTAATGGTTAAAAAAAATCTCTTTAATAAGATAAGGAGATAAATTTATATCTAAAGACCTTGAGCCATGTATAAAGAAATTTATGGATACGTGCATACGTGTATATAGGACGAATATCATTGTGATACGTGTACACGTATATGCGTGTATAAGACCACTAGCAATTATGCGAGTGGTGCTGTAAAATATGTGGTTTTCGTTTTCTTCCTTCTTATTATGTGTTAAAGTATTTTGGAACTCATGATTCTTTAACCATTTTAGGTAAGATAACTTTTTTTAGTGAAAATTTAGGAATGCGACTTTTTTCTATAGTTTTTAGTTCATAGTGAGAAAGTTCAAACCCAAAAGCCCCCAAAAGTGAACAAAAGTTTGCTCAAACACAACTTTAAGAAGAAGTTCGTTGCGTAATGTATTGGACTCTTTATGTTGAATAGTAGGTTGTTGAAGCGATATTCATATATTCATAAGGATTGTCGACATCTTACAATGCATATTTAACTATGGACATGTGTTACAAAGTACTCCAGCATGAGACAAAATTCACAGTGCATTGCAGTTAGTCCACAACATATGAAGAAACCATTTACATCAAACATCCATGTGTTGCACGTTGAAGACCACAAGACCATAATTCTTAGATAGTTTTATTATAATTTTGTTATGTAATTAGATTTTACATTTTTAAATTAAAAAAATTATCATTTCATAACTTTTAAACATCAATATATGAGATAATATATGAGATATTATGATGATGTATGACAAATATGTTATGTTATATATTTTCTTTATGTGAATATTTTTATCATTACAAAAAATTAATTTTGTATTAAGTGACAAAAAAATCAAGAAAATGTATTTTGGAATACATGCATATTGTGCATTCCTGAATACAAATTCCGAAAGAGTAAAATTGAAATTTCAATTTATATGGGAGTGTAACTTCAAATCATGAGGATGGAGAATGTAAGGACCCATCAAAACATTGACTTAAATTAGGCAATTTCTTTTTTGCACTATATCAATTCTAACCTCTACCACATCATTTATTTTTATTTTCAAAATTACCCATTCTGGATTTAAAAATCCAGAATATAAAATATAATTAAAAAAAACATTCCAGACAAAGAAATCTGGAACACAAAATTAAAAATGCATTCCTGATAAATTTTCTGGAATTAAAAAATGTGTTATGGATATCCAAATCTAGAATATTTTTGGATAACAGTTCTCGAAGTAATTTTCATTTACACCCTTTTTCATTTAAGGTTATTTTCATCATTTTGAAGGGACAAGTTGAGTGCAGGTTGGAATTGATATGCTGCAGCGAAAAATTGCCTCGAAGTTATTTCAAGGCCCATGTATTCATGTCCTCACTTTTTTGTTATTGCACTCCATGGTGTTCATATGTACCATCATAAATTTTAAAATTCCAAATTTACCTTTGTGGTATTAAATGGCAAAGGAGGGGTATCGTTGATTTGGTGTTGTGGCTTCTTTTAATATGGGGCGGAAAAAAATGACCACCTTATCCAAAAAATTTCGTAAAGGTGAAATTAAAATAGTTGATATATTATCATATGTAAGTTGAAAGTAATAATTATGAGAATGAAACATTTATTTTTATGCAAAGCTTGGAACTGGTTTTCTCTAGACTTCTTTGCAAGTTAATGGCGGTGAACTTGTCACACAATAGAAAAAAATCATAACTATCCAAATCCAAGGAAGACATATTTAATATTACCATTTGAGTTTATGTATCTTTTTAATTGATAATTCTTGTATTCTGAACTTGCTGAAATTATGTATTTCATCAACAAAGAAATATTTAATATTACCATTTGAGTTTATCTTCAATGCTCATTTATACTTGTATTTCTCTTGTAATGATATTAATATTTATATATTTTTTATGTATCTTTTTAATTGATAATTCTTGTATTCTGTTGCTGAAATTATGTATTTCATCAACAATGAATACAATTTATATTTAACTGAATATTTTATATATTTTGTACTTATTCTCAATCAAAGGTGCTCTCACTATGTTTTCTATCAATAGATTCATCTTTATATGCTTGCGGATCGAATTCAACAAGCAGATTCTATTCCTTCTAAATAACATGATTCCTGAATGCCATGATCATTTTGGGTGACAAGAACAAGATGAATGCCAAGAATGAACCAAAGAACAACTTGATGAAATATTTGACAGGGTCATGATCAACATCTTCAGAAGTGCTGATTCGTGGATACATTGCTTTTGCCGACGGGAGAGCTTCTATTACAGCATCAGCCAAATCAGTGATGAAGGAAGGGGTAAGACCAAGGGCAGGTACGCGTGCCCAATTCTTGATGCCAGATTCAAGAGCCAATTCCTTATACTCCATGTCAATTTCTTCAAGAGTTTCAATATGCTCACTCACAAAGCTGGGATAAAAGAAGACAGGATTACTTTTACTCTCGTATATTCATAAATTTCGACAGTACTGTAAAACTCATAAGCTGCCCTCTAGAATTTAAATCTACAAGCGTATAAGACCAATAATAGTGTACCTCACGGGAACAGCCAAAAGACTCCTTACACCTTTTTTGCCAAGCTCAACAAGAACTTCATCCGTATATGGTTTCAGCCACTGTACAGGACCCACACGACTCTGAAAATT
>Ga0123341_1004970_pt1 | contig 11773 bp, 9 predicted proteins | sample Turbeapinknodule_FD_89959 | JGI IMG/M metagenome (GOLD analysis project Ga0123341, IMG submission 89959) | Root nodule microbial communities of legume samples collected from Mexico - Turtle bean Mexico pink nodule | ecosystem: Host-associated > Plants > Roots > Nodule | place: Mexico: Nepantla... | reverse complement strand
TATTTATTTTTTAATTATTTAGTAACAAAATCCTTAAATAAATATACTAATAACATTTTAAAGTAAAAGCAACGAATTTATGCATCCAAGTCTTTTAACGTGTATATATGCATGCAATTTTAGAGGGAAAAAGAAAGTATTAATTTACTCGTAATTTTGGCAAGACATACATGGGAAAAACCTTGTAGATTTCATAGTTGTATAATAAAAGCACGATATCGAATCACCGTTACACGTAGCTATCGTAAAATTAAATGCTGCACAATATCTTCTTGTTGTTTATTTTTGCCATATGAAATTGTCGTTGTTATCTCTCATTTGTGTTTGTGTGGCCAAATACAACTGAGCAATTCCATGAAGCTTCAACTCAACCACAACCACAGAACTTCATGATATGGGCATTGCGAAAAAGCACTGGTACGAGAATATGTAGCAGCTTCTGTGGGTTAAAACAAACATGGGAATTTGTGTTGCAATCTTTTACTATAACTTGGAATTATTAGCAACTTGTTTATCATTACTATTGGAATAATTAATTTCAACCATAAGTTTATAATTGTTTTCTTTTTCACATCATATAAGAGTATTTAATTCATTCGGATTGTGGAACCGTGTCAGAGTGGTATTACACAACCATAAAGCCAATGTGAAATTAATTTCACACAGTTTAGGAACATACTGAAGACTGGGCCTATAGAAGATTATGTGTTGACCAAATACGAAGAAAACCACATTAAAAAAATAGAACATATAAAATATAAAATGGTTGCTTGCCAAATTGAAAGTGTGGAACCAGAACATTTCTGCAACCTGCCACCTTTTAACCTGCCACCTTTTTACAGCATGCCTGAAATGCTATGAAAAGTTTATTTAAAACTCTTCACTCAATGCACAATTCTTTTGCGGGGTTTAATAATTGTTTGAGACAACTTCTAACGAAGATCACGAAGTGTCGTTACTGGTCAAAGTAAAATTGTAAACCAGAGTTTTATTCGAATGCACCTCTATGATTAGCCATTCATTTATATACATTATTGTTGGTCTTTTTTGTTGTTTATTATATATAATAATGATGAAACTCATTGCGTTAGGACTCTCTTGTTTTGGTATTCCACTCTCACTTTTGTTGTTTATATTTTTGTAAATAGAAATGACCTAATTCCATAGCCTTGTTAGCAGTTTTCAAAATAAGTATAGAGACAAGAAATCACATATAAATAAGAAAATTTGGTAGTAAATTATATTAGCCACGTTTTCTCTCTTTTTCAACACACAAGCCATTTTTGCTGACCACTGACCAGAAGGAAACACGCAGCGTGCTTTAAAATGCATGTCCAAAATCCAAATGCAACATTTATGAGGAAAAATATTGCAGGTTGAAATGGAACAAAGTGTAAAGTAAATATCTTGTTATTTATTGCAGATTTAACATTTATTCCCATTAACTATAAAGCGATGTTGTTCATTCTTTCCACGTGAAGAGAAAAGCAAAATGAAGAGGGGGAACAGTAGTAGTACATTGACTAATGAAAAGGAAAACTTACTGTGTTGAAAAACAAAAATCTGACGGATAACTAACTTCCACATAAACAAATTGGTGCTTGCCATGTGTTTTGGAAAAGAAATAGAAGAAACCAACTTTAGTGTATGATTTCATTTTTCGGTGACAAAGAGATCAACTTTAATACTGATATAATGGTTGATTCCCTTTCCTTCCACAGTCATATTCCATTTTATGGACCCAACAGCAAGATTCATCAACAACGATAAACCATAAATCAACTTTAGTCCTAGTTAACTTACTTTTTTTTTTTGTGGGGGGGTTAGTTAGGTGACTATGATTTGATATTTAATAAAATGTATAAAACTTTCCTAGAATTGTGTTGAGAAAAGGAATTAAGAAATGTTTTGTACAGTATATTGTCTGGTTTGTAACATGATGGAGAGTGGAGAATGAATGCATGATGATGGATATGTTGAAGCCATTATACATGACAGGGTGTGACTCAAAGCTCAATTGGGTTCAACATAGTGAGTGTAGGAAGCACAATGATCAGTCCCTTGTGAGATAAAAACAAAAAAGTGCCATGACAAGCTGCACTATGAGTGAAGGAACGAAACCCCATTGGAAAATGGAAATTGCAAATTGCAAAAGCTAGCACTGAACAAAGGAACTATGAAACACACATGCCGAATCACATTGCTGCAAAAAACAACTAGCAGAATGGCCACATTCACATTCTTGTAATGGACTAGTTAGAGGGACTATGAAGTACCAAGTTGCTTGATTGACATAATGAAAAGTTTCATTTTGAAGATGAAAATTTTGCAGAGATTGGACCCTCCAAGAGAGTAAGCACAGCACTTTGACATGTGGAGAGCCCCCTCCACAATTATTGAAGCTAATGAATAAAAGCATATATATAAACAGTGTGTTTGTCAGGCCTCTGTGGTCTATAGTTGTATCAACTTATATGTTTTCCCCACAATCTACCAATAGAAACCCCCTAATTCCCTTGACTTTTGATGCCCCTTTTTCTCTTCGTTTCACCAATCCAACACCATTTAGCATCACTATAAATATCAAGGTTTGCTACCTTCCTTCAACCTAATTCTCGTTAAAAATCTTCTGCCTCTCTTGCAAGTCTCAACTTGCAAGTTGACTTGCCACCTTACTTGAAGATATATAGATATTCTGGCCACGATTTGACAGTTATTTATATTGCCATGTACGTGTATCTTACTCATCGTTTCAACTTATATGGCGGGCAGAAGTAGCTCTCGCCCAATTGTTTTGTTCTCATTGGACACTCACTTCTCACGATTTTAACATGTGCTACCCAACCAACCAATCTCACTTAGTGTGCTACCATCTTTTGCAATATTTACAAAACTATGAACTGATGAAGACGTCTTTTACTCCACGGAATTTCCCATTTTACTGTCATTCAACACTCACAAGTTGTCACAATTTTAGCTTTTCTGCACAATTTTACATTTAGACAGTACCTGCACAAACAAACAATTTTTTTTACCCAAGTATCAACTGACACAAACTTCTACGAAGCATAAATAAACAATTGTTTTATCGTATACATTGGAAAATTTGTCATGTATAAAAAATACTATATAATAAAAAATTTAAAAAAGTAATTAACTATAGTGTGTTAATAATATACTATTTCCCTTTAACTGAGACTGAATCAAGCAAAAAGGCAGGTAATCAATGAATTCAGAGGTGACCTTTTTCTTTTTATTTTTATTTGTTCTCTTTCTTGCAAATCATTAGAAAGACAAGGATTTGAAGGAAACTAGAGGGACAATTATAAAAATAGGGAAACAAAACAAGAAGAATATGATTAATTATTTCTGATATATACAACAGAAAACTGTAGTGATGAACAGAAGTTTACAGTAAACCGTAACACATGACAGTATATCACATTCTATAGTACTGTGATACATATATATATACGCACCCTCTTTTTTTTCCTGATACTTACATGCACTTGGAGCGAAAGAAAAGCAGAGACCAGCTGAGCTTCATTGCTAACTACACCCAAAAGCTACACGCTGGTCCCCAAAACCTCTCACTCAAAGTTAACCCCAAATTATAAAAAAAATGAAGAAAAAATAAAAATAAAGATCTGCAACAGAAAAACTACAGGAGGAGTAGATTCCGGGGGCGTATCTGCAAGCATCCCTCAGTTAAATCTCTCCTCAGTTTCACCATTCACTGCTTCAAGCTTGCTTCCTCAAATCCTTAGAATGAATAAAAGTGCCATGAAAACCATAAGGAACGCGAGAGGGGAGTTTGATGGAAGCTTCGAGCTTTAAATTTTGGGCATTCACAATCTGCAGCTCGGATTTCCACTCTTTCTCGTCGTGCACGAATGCCAGAATATACCCATCACCTTCTTCTTCGCCGTTGGGAAGAAACAGAGGCTCCCCACCGAACTTTTCTTCTCCATACATGTACTTCTGCACTTCCCCACTGAACAAATCAACTTTCGCAAAGCCCGAGACTTTGGGCCAGGGCTCGGCCAGAGCCAGATAAGCGAACTGAGTTTTCCTTCCTAGCTTGTTTCTGTTCACCATGCCGGCTTCAAGGTTCACTTGTTCGGCGTCGGAGATAATGGGGCGGCGAGTCGACTTGCCCGTCCTCAAGTTCAGCCTTATCTCAGACAAGACGCTCTTCAAACTCTCATCGCATTCATTGAAAATGGAGTCCGCAGGGGTCATGCAGGACCCAATCACCACAATCTCGTCGGTTTCAGGCTCCTCCCACGCGTTCCAGAGATGGAAGCAGAAACACTCCGGCGCGTCGATCCACCGCATCGCATTCGCGTCCTTCGCATTCTTATCCAAAATCCCAAACCGTGAGGTTTTGTTCTTGTCGTAGACCACGGGGGAGCCGCCGGTGATCATCTCTGTTAGTTTGAAGACCACCTGCTGGTCGGGGACGACGACGAAATTCTCCGTTATTGCGAAATCGTGCATCATGGTTGGCTCTTTCAGGGGGATTTCGACGTCGGGGGACTTTACGCCGTCAGCGGAGAAACGGAAGTACTTGAGGTAAGGCTTCTGAACGACGTCGTAGCTGAGCGCGTGGAGGTCGCCGTTGACGGGGTCGAGTTTCGGGTGGGCGATCATTGTGGAGTTGAGCTGGCCGTTGAAGTCGTAACGGCCAACGGTGGTTAAGTCGCCGTTAGAGGTGATTCTCACGTGGTATGGTAAATCGTCTTCGGACATGGCCAAGAGGTGGTTGTTGAAATAGACGAGACCGGCGTTCGCCACCCCCATGCCGTGGGACCCATCAACGAGCTGGAAGAGGCTGCGAGCGTAGAAAAGGAGGAGGCGAGCTATGCCGGAGTGGCCGTGGAGTTCGCCGATAGCCTTCGGGAACACCGGGCGGCCTAAAGATTTCTCTTGCGCGAGACGCTGTGTTTCGGTGAAGCGGCACGCGTAGCTGGCAGCGCCGTTCGTGAACTTCACGGCGTGGACCATGCCGTCGCCGTCGAAGAAGTGGTGCCCGGCGACGGGCTCGTAGAGCGGATTCGCGCCGTTGCGCACGTACACGCCGTCAATGCATTTGGGGATTTTTCCGACCACCGGAAGGGCTTGATCCGCGGCGTGCTCCGGCACCGGCGCGAAGTTCCCGGCGATTTGGACTTTCGGGTCCGCCGTTTTGGGGAGCGGGTGTTTGCTCTCGTGCGAAACCAGCGCCGTCTCCACCATATCCAAGCCTGTCGCAGCGGCTTTCTGCAGAAAGTTCCATTTTTGAGGAAATGGTTGTTTGGTGTCGGAGAGAGGTTTGGTTTCCCTGTGCGGGGTGGTGGTTGTGGTGGTGGTGGTGGGTTTAATCGGAGTTGGGGTTGTGGTTGTGGATGTGGATGTTGGTTGGTACTGTTTGGGGTAGTGGAGTGTTTGAAGAGAACATGTGATGGTGTTGGTGTTGGAAGAGGATCTTTTCTTGAAGGGAAGTAAGGTTGTGGGAGAAGAAGATGTGGAAGCCAGGTCTTTAAAGGGGGAAGAACAAGAAGATGGGAGTGTGGTGTTAATCCAAGTATTTGAAGCTGGTGAAGGCATGGTTATTGAATTTGTTGGTGTTGTATTTTTGAGGTAGAAAGAAGTGAGAATTGGTGTGTTTGTGTTTTGTGTGTTTGAGAATTGGAAATTGGAAGAGGAGGTGTGTGAGGGAGTGAGTTGGGAGGAGTGGGGAGTGAGATATGGGGTATATATAGTAGGTAGAGGGAGGAGGGGATGGAGGTTGAAGTGAGACATGTAGGAGGAGACCACGTGTAGGATTAAGAAAATGGGGGAGGGGACTCATAAAAGGTAGGATTGCCCAATAAGTGAATGGGACAATGTGGGACATAGCGGCGTTATTATATGCACCTATGAATCAATCTTTTATTAAACATAATAGGCCATTTCATTATAATATGCTGAAACTTCCTTAATTTGAGAGCAATCACACATGAGAATTGCTCACAACAAAAACGCTAGAGAGAGAGGCAAAGGCCCATTAGTGTGGGAGTAGTAATGGGCTTTTGGTTCTTCATTCATTCATTCATTCATGGCTAATTGCAATTGCCTTTGAGTGTGGATTGGGTGAGTGAGTGGGGAACCCATTTGTTGTTTTGCACACGTCGAACCCCGCGTCCCTCCCTCTATCACAATATCACTCCCAACACACGTGGCCAATTCTCTTGCTCTCTCTTTTCTTCTCCTTCAAATCTTCCCCCACGTCACATCCCATTGCCCCCACACGCTTCCCCTTTTCTTTCAACCTCCTTTCTACTCTCCCACGTTTATGGATTAACAATTCTAACTCTACTTTTCCTCAAACCTAGTAATTATAATATCACCTCTCACTACTATTTTTTATATCAAATCAACCCTCTTACACTAAATATATTACTCTAAACATCACCTACACCTCAACTAATAACCATCTCAATTACGTTTTATCATCAATTATTATTTTTTAAATTCTCATTACCTAATTATTCCTTCTTCTCCTACGGAATTAAAATATTCCTCATACGCTCCCCCTCTATTTATGCATCTTCATCTATATAAAAACACATTATTTATCATTCTTTCAAAAATATATTTTTTATTCATTGATTCTATCATTCTCTCAAATATCTTTTAACTTTTATAAATATATATATTATAAATGAATAATACGTATATGCTCTTATGGTTTCTCCATACTTATCCTATTCAAGTTATACTGCAAATGTATAAAGTTCCAGAAAGTATGATATAAACTATATTATTATCGAGTTCTAAATATATATATATATATATGAAAAGAAGAGAGCATAAAATGTATGTGCAACCATGTGATATACATCACGTAACATCCTTTCAAAATTATGGTGAGATTAATAATAACTATAATTTAAGTTAAAATTGTGAGAAAGACTTATAAAACTAGTTTTATTAATTTGTAAACTTGGAATATAGTAGAAATATGGACCGGGTATGAACGATAATGTTGGATGTGATCACGAACTAAATGTAAGTCAAGTTTAAAATGTTTAGATTTTGAATACATGGTAAGGTTAGATGCTAACAAAAGAACTCCAAGGTTATCAAAGTATACTAGCAGTGTGGCAATAAAGACACATAACTCATTGAAGAGAGGATTTAATCAAACAATTTCAGTGAAGATAAAAAAGAATGTGCCTACACTCTAGTGTACAAAGTGACATAAAGTGATTCTTTTCGGGTTCGATTACAAGGGACAAAAGATAGATGTTTTCTATCTCAAAAGCAGATATCGTCCTCCCCCAATTTTGTGTTGCTTTGTGATACAACTTTTTGTTTGTGAGAAGTTCATGAGATGATGTTGGAGTCAAGATATATGCAATAGCCTATAGTAGATTTTCTATCATTCAAATCAATGTCTCAATCAACATAGCTAAAACCAATTGTTGATATATTTGAAGTTGGACAAAAGAGTAAACCATGATGGATAGTGTCAACAATGTAACGAAGAATCCTCTTGACAATTTTTCGATGTGGATCTTATGGTTAATGCATATACTAACAAACCTTATTAATCGAAATGCTAGTTTAGGTTAAGTGATTGTTAGGTTCTATAAGGCACCACCACATAACGATATAGATTGGAGTCAGAAAATGCTGAAGATCCATCTTGAGTTAGCCAAAAATAAGAAATCATGGGTGTGGATTGAGGATTAACATCAATCATTTGAGCATGTCATAGGATATCTTGAATGTATTCATGTAGAGACAAATGAAGACAACCATTTGTGGTACAAGAAACTTCAACTCCCAGAAAGTAGTGCAATAATTTGAGGTCCTTCAAGCAAATAGATTACTTAGCACAAAAATGAGAGAATTTACATGAGAGAAAAAAGTTTTATATGATGATAATATCATTAACATAGACGAGAATGAACATGGTGTGTGTAATGCAAAACTTCACAAAGAGAAAAGCATCACTTGGTGGAATTAAAAGCAAAACTTATTAGAGTCTTGTTTAGTTTGTGAAACCAAGACCGTAGAGTCTATTTTAAACCATAAATGGTTTTGATGAGTTTGCAAACAAGATTGGAATCAGGAGAACAAAATTTGGGTGGTTGTTGCATATAAACCGTTTCACTTCAGTCCCCTTGCAGGAACACATTGTTAACATCAAGTTGGCGCATTGTCCATTTCTGAGAGATGGTTATGGTGAGAACAACATAGATGGTTTCATGTTTTATAATTGTCCTAAAAGTATTCGTGTAATGTATCCTTTTGGTTTGATACAAGCTTTTGGTTATCATTCTAGCTTTAAGTCTTTGAAAAGAGCCATCAACACTGTATTTATTCCTAAAGACCCATTTGCACTCTATAAAAGTAACACCAGCAAGGAAGAGTTGTGAGAGTCCATGTATTATTTTGAACAAGGGCTTGATATTCTACTTTTGTTTCCTTGAACTAGTTAGGACGAGTCAAGGCTTGTTTATAAGTTATTGGTTCATAAGATTAGTAGAAGGAACAATGTCAGCTTTGAGTTTGAAAACTCCAGCTTTGGATTGAGTGATTATTGTGGATGAGTGTTGGTAGTTAGACCACATGTAGATATAGTAATGTCATTTCTTATAAAAGATGACAAAAAAGGAACACAAATTCATGCAAAGTAATATCTCATGTAGAATTATGATCATGCATAGAATAAGAGTGACATATATCAGTAGAATTAGAAGATCGATGTGTACAAGAGTTGTTATGCAAAGAATGATTAGGGCATGAGTTAATAGGTGTACATTGAAGAACAACTAAAGGTAAAACATGAGATGGTAGTGTCATTTGGTGAAGAAGCGGTAAAAGGATTATCATTGAAAGAGTAAGGAAACAAGTTTTCAGTAAATAGAACATGTTTAGAAATATATGCTCGATCAGTTGGAGATAGGCATATGTAACCTTTGTGTTAAGAACTGTAACCAAGAAATAAGGACATAAAAGTTCTGAAATCAAATTTATGTTTGTTAAGGCCTTAATAGAGGATAACATATCCAAAAATTTTGAAAAAAAATAGTTTGGTTTACAATTAAACAATATTAAATAGGGATTACTATTATGAAGTAGAGGTGTAGGGAGAGTATTGATAATTGTTACCGTAATTATGAAAGTTTCTCCCTAAAATCTAAGAGGAAGAGACACAACAACCAACAAAGCAAGACATGTGTCAGTAACATGATTATGTTTCCTTTTATTGAACCATTCTATTAGTGTGTGAGGACATATTAAATGATGTTTGGTGCCATAAGTTTTAAGACATGAATTGAGACTCAAGAATTCCTTAGCATTGCCAGTTTGGATAACTAGTTAGGTTTTTTGAAAAACTATTGAAAAGCATGAAATTGGATGCAACTTGTGACTTTGATTTAATAAGATATAACCATGTATACTTTTTTTTATAAAAGCTTTCATGATAGGCATCACTATGCAACTTGACATCTCAGCTAGGCTGACACCTCAAGTAACAACAATCATCTGACATCACATGAAAAAAGTATTATTAAAAAAAGAAAATACAAAAAAATATGGGGGGACTAGACCAAAACCCATATGTTAAAAAAAATGATACATAGGTACACTATACCTATTCATAAGGAATTTTAATAACATACTAGATTTAAAAAAGCATCACGAAAGGAAATGTAATATGTCGCACCTCCTGAAGCAAGAACATGGGATGGTCACCTTATATCAATGAAAACTAGTTCCAATAGTTTAAGTGTCATGTATGAGTTAGAAAATGGTAACTGATGAGATTTACCAAGAACACAAAATTGACAGGAAAACTTATTGTTGTTGCATTTTACATTACAATGTCATATAACTTGTTGAACAATGCATGAAGAAGCATGGCCTAGTTATGAGTGCCATAGTTGAAAATAAGGCATCAATGGTGTGAAATTTGTGTATTTAGCAAAGAAAACACGTTTTGGTTGTAAAGGAAGGAAGACATATAACTCATCTTTAAGGTTTCCTTAAAGTATTATCTCCTTGGTGTCCTGAGTTTTCACATAGCAAAGGTTAAGATGAAATTAGAAAAACACATTATTATTCTTTGCAAACCAAGATACACTTATCAGGGTTTTAGTTATATGTGGTACATTCAACAAATTATTGAGAAAAATTAAACATGGATGAGAAGTTATAATGTATTGTGCAGAATGTGTTTGATACATATACGTGAAACATTACCTACTTTTACCATGTCATGACCATTGTAAGGATTCTTGTGTGAGATCATTGGTGATATGATGAGAAGCTCCACTGTTTGGATACCATAATGGATCAAGAACAGTGGATGGTGCTCCAAGAAGAGATGACTTAGTTTTAGAGTGAACTATAAGAGAAAATTGAGAGGTATTAGCTCGAATATTAAAACTTGATCATATCTATGTCAATAATTGATAGTTATATGACCAAATTTTCCACATATCTGACAGTGGGATCCATTACTTGGTTAAGGTGAAGAAGAAAAATTTCAAGAATTGCGAGAGTTGTGTTTCTATGTAGTGATTTTTTATTTATACTGCAAGAATTGTTTCGAAAAGAACCTTCATGGCTACTATAAGGCTAGAATTGTTATAACGAGTCTTATTAGGTTGTTGATTATTAGGATTCATGATGGAGTAATTGTATTGGCTTGTATAGGATTTTGTTCAAAATTCTTGTGTCGTTCAAACATTTCCTCTTGAGCCAAAAGAAGAGCTTTAATGTCCTCAACAAAGTATGAATCAATGCAAAAAATAATATATGTAACAAAGGGATCATACTCCTTAAATAAGTCATCAATAATGACCTTTATGTGATGTTCATAAGACACTAGAGCTCTAGCAACAACTAGAGTATCAACTACATTTTTTTAATATCCTAGAGATAAGCAGTAATTGAACGGTCTTTCTTGGGAGTCTTGAGTTGAAGCTTCAACTTTTTAATTTTGGAGCGTGTGTGTGAAGCATGATATGTATGCAATTTGGACCAAACATGACAAGTAGATTGCAGACCTACCATCTTTGTGAGGATGTGTGTTGTCATAGATGTAAGAAGTCATGCAACAACAAGTTGATCTTATTGTTCATGTAAGAGGATGTGTGAGGATGTTTGTTTAATGGTTGGTTTCTTAATTTTTTTTTTAAACTATTTCGTTCTTTTAATTTATTCAAGTATTGTACAATATCATTTGATTAAAGTCAAACACATATATAACAAGAAAAAGAAAATACTCTAATAATTTACTTATCATGTCTTTAGATTTTAGAAACTTCATAAATCATGCTATAAAAATTATGTGTTTTCCTTTTAAGAGTATCAAATTTACACCTAAATCATCTTAATTACGGACAATACATGATCGATCACAAAGATCAACTACATAGCTTAATCAAAAATTTTGACTTCGAGTTTAAAATATATAGTTGCATCAAATTGTCTCATGCTTTAAAAAAAAAAGTAATTAGTATATAGTAATTAATCACGTGAGTTTTGTGTAATTTGCAAGAGGAATATGGTAGACACGTTTCTTGAGTGGTATAGTAGCAGCCAAAGTTTGAAACATGTGGAATAAGTAATCATAATTAATCTAAAATTCATTTTAAATTGTTCAGTGTTATGGAATTCAATGGAAATATTAAAAAAATAGAATATAATTTTAGAGATAAAAAATTATTGATATCTAAAATAGTTTTTATTATTAATAAAATTTATAAATTATTTTTTAAATTAGTATTTA
>Ga0123341_1004969_pt1 | contig 11773 bp, 5 predicted proteins | sample Turbeapinknodule_FD_89959 | JGI IMG/M metagenome (GOLD analysis project Ga0123341, IMG submission 89959) | Root nodule microbial communities of legume samples collected from Mexico - Turtle bean Mexico pink nodule | ecosystem: Host-associated > Plants > Roots > Nodule | place: Mexico: Nepantla... | reverse complement strand
AATAAAAAATAATTCTTAATTAATAAAATATTAAATAATATAATTATACTTTAATTTTAAATTATAATTAACTAAAATATGAAATAGGATTAATTATTATTTATTCTTTTTTTATATAAAAGGGTAAAATTGTAATCTCACAAACTTTACTATTCAACATAATTTATAATATTCTTACAACTATCACATCACTCACAATTTTCAATAAACTTTCCTCACACATCCACTCTAACATACCCCAATCCAAACAACCTCAATTTTCTTCACACTTTCTTCACACTTCCACTCCCACTCACTCTCAACTTTCCACTCCCCCACACCCTCTAATCCAAACACACCCTAAAATACAAACATAGAATTTCCTACCCAATGCAAATAGATAGATGACACAGGTTCTCCTATGTTTTACCGCAATGAATAGAGACCCTTGTAAACTTTTTAAAAACTTACTATTGTTACAAGATCATCTTTGTTCCTTCCATTTTTTCTTCTGTTCAATGAGTTAATGATGCAGAAGTAGAAATCAGGCACTGTTATTGCATCAATGATAACCTTTTAGGAAGAGTTTTCCTAGAAGGTTTCGGTTTCTTATACTTCTGAAGAAAAGAGAATCTCAATATTATAACTAGCAGACAAGCTGCCAAATGTTTACACACTGATGGTCTGTTTATAGAATCAACATAGAAAAATATCATAATAAGATAACCCTATTTTCTATACTGGAGTAGTTTAATCTAATTCAACATAGGATAAACTATCTAAATAAAAATAACCACAAGTAAAAAAAAACCGTAACTTCAAAATCAAATCCTAGACTAAAAATGTAAAACCATTCTCTAAGTTGAACAATAACCAAACACATTTTTTATTTTTATTTTCCCGGAATACTGTTCCTAGAAATCTGATGCTCAGGAAAGTAATTTAGTTAGGAATGAAAGATGAATGATTCCTTGTTTCAAACACCACTTTAGGCTATTGTTTAGGTTGAAGGCAAATGAAGCAGTGACCTTTAAACTTGTAGTCTTGCGATGCACACTAACAGTCACTTCATAATTATTTCTATTTGATGCAAGCTATGTCTAACATTGGCATGCTAATCATAGATATGAGTAGCTAAAGACTTAGTAGAATGTGAAGCAGCAATACTCAGCAGGCTAAGGCTAATGGGAGTAATATAGAGAGAGTGTATGTATGTACACTAGGAGATACCGTTAGACTGTTAGAGGTGTAAAGTTAATCACAGAAAATGTAGGGGCCATATTCTTTTGTGTGGTTTGAACAGATAACCGAGCGAATTGCTCAGTTCTAACTTGTAAGTGCGTAAAGGTAAACCTTTGTACGAAGCTTTTCCCCTTCCTTTGTGTTCTGTGATATTCAATAACAGATGTTCTTTTTCGTAGTTTTCTCATTTCCTGCATCCTAGTTACCCTCTCTCTCTGAGTTTCTAGTAAGTTCCCAGCATATATCATCAGTAAGAAAAGCAACCCCCTTGAAACAGTTTCTAGTATGTTCTGATTTATTGATTTCTTTGTCTAAATATGGGAAATAAGACAACTGTATGTATAAATTGTTGGGAAGTCTCATACCATTCTTGAGATGAGGCTTTTATATTTGTTCCAATTGGTTTTTTGATCTGACATAAATCATCGTAAAACTCATTAGTTGGAAACAATGATACATGTACCGTACTTGCCCATGGAATTCATAGATGTTCATGTATCATTTACTTCCCATCACCATCGAATAACTTTTTAGAGGTCTACATGTGACAAATCTTTGTTGTCTAAATTTAATGACAGTTCTTTAAAACTGGTTATTACTTGAAGACCAAAAGTATTCTTCTGGAAATGCAAAACAAAATCCTTTGGACAACCATGTTCTCTCTTTTGTTGGTCGGAATGGTTAACCTGGAGTCAAATCTGTAGCTCTAGAATTATATCAAGTAAATATTAGGAAAAATGACAACAAATAGAATGACTAGAGTCAATTTCTCTTTAATCATTGAAGTCAATTCCCAGCTGTTGTATCACTTCATTAATTTCATATTACACTATAAAACCGGGTGACCCTGAACAATTAGATTAAAATATGATCTAAGCTCAAAATTTTCTTACAAGTTACACTTTGTTGAAGAGTTTAACCTCTTTTTTCTTTTGAATGCAAGTCTCATACTTCTTTTTTTGCAACAGCCAAGTTTTTTATTTATTTTATAATCCAAAGTCCAGCTTTTGTTTAACAAACTTTCATCCAAGGTCTAGGGACTAGGGACTAGAGAGAAATATTTGATATGACTGCAAGCTTTCCATAATATGCAGAAATATCATTTGCTTTTCTAACATATCGTCAAACAAAAGGAAATTCTATACAATTGTTATCTTTGAGCTTGGGAAATCAACTTTTTCAATTGTTATCTTTTCTACTTTCCTTGTTATGTCCTTTATTAAAAGCCTTTTTGGTTCTAAGGACTAAGATTCCTATCTTCTTCTACATGTGCAGCTTGACAGCGTTTTGCTGCTGTTGTTTGCTAGAGGATTGCTTTTTCTGGTGATCATATTAAAAGTTGTATCAGCAGTTTGGTGTACTTGGCCGGTTATAGCTCTCTGGACAAATGCTGCTCTAATGTCTTACTTGATCTGTGCGGGATCTGGCAAGTATTAGTCATTCTTGTAACTCTTGGATCTTTACCTTCTCCCTCACTCATTTCTGGGTTGTTCATAGATTTTCTGATGTGATCATTGTGAATTTCTTTGTATGTGTGAGTGCTTAATGTATATTGGAAACTGTAAAGAACAATATTTTTACGTGGAATTACAAACGAATATATTATGGTTGTTCCTTGCTACCAGTGTCAAACTCCACTCCTTCTTTCGTTTTTGGTACAAATGGATTTAAAATCGGTAGTCAAAATTATTTTACCGTTCATTGGTTCAATTGTCGTGGTTGAGGCAGAGTATGTATGATTAAATATGTTTTAAATATATATTTATCCCTCTACAATGTTCTGTAGTTTTAATCTTTATAAAAATTTGAGTTTCATTAATTTCAATGTAGTACTGTATTGTAAAATAAACTGATTATCACAATCATGATAAGTATTAATAATTTGCGATTGAATGATACAATAAAATCTTCAACATTGGTTCAATAACTCTGTCAAAACACATTCTTTATTTATAACTTTCTGAAACTCAAACAATGTAAGTGAAATTAATTCACTAGCTGATGAATTTTCGAAGGAAATATCTTAAAAGACTATATATTATATAACAATTCCAATTGTTATTTATAAATTTATCTCTAATTTGAATATTGAGACAACTGTGGGACGATTGGAATTATGTTAAATTTCAGTTTGAAAACCTTAGCATTGAAGTGAATTTTTGTATAGTGTGTTATCTATACAGCTTTCTACACAAAATTTTAAGTAACTTATTTGAATTGAAGCATATCTTAAAAAGGAATATGTAGAGATTGTAGATTGAGATCATTTTCAACAGAGGAAGCTGAATTTGAAACAGGCAAAATCAAGCATTTTTCAACATTAGAACCTTGAACCGGATTGTGAACAGAGAAGCCTGTTTAAAGATTCTGAAGTATTTTGCATATAAGCAGATAAAGGAAAAGGGTGATTCACAGTTAAAGCAGTGAATCCAGTTTGATTTTTAAAAGTGTTTAAATTTCACAGTATAGTAGAAATTGAGTTTTAAGACAAGATAGATTAATAAGTGGCGTGATTATTTGCAAAGTGTAGCAATGAAGAAGTAGATTAGAAGTAAAATAATAAGCAGTGGGAATGGAAGTGGGTAAAATTGCATTAATGAGTCAGCCTAGAAAGAAGTACAAAGATGAGAATAACAAGAAATGAAATGAGGTAAAATGCAGCTAGAGAGTCCATACATATTCTGGTGCATCTTTCCTTTTCCCAGCCAATGTACGATACAAATACATCTTCTCTACCCTCTGCCCATCTTCCAGGCTACAATCTTCTTGCTCATTTTCATTGAAGATCTCCACATTCAACCTTGGCATCTTCTTGGCCAGCAACTTGCAGGCTCCCACAGTCACTTCGCAGGACGACATCCAAAGGGATCGCATTGTTTCATACTTCCCTACGTCCGTCAGAAGTGCCATGTCACCGAAAGGGCAATCTCTTATCTCAAGCTTCCTCAGTTTCTTGCATCCATTCAACACATACAGCATTCCCTTGTCACTGTCCCCAGCAAATGCAATAGACAGCATTTCAAGCTTCTCAGCATACATTCCAATGTATAGGAAAACCTGGTCAGTCAACTGCCCTGAGAGTGATAGGCGCCTCAGTCGCCTGCATGACTGCACAATTGCACCGAAACCTTCGTCCAGTGGCTGCATTGTATCAGGGTCAGGTTTTGTTGCATCAAGGATGCACAACCTGAACCGGATAAAATTGGGGCAGTTCTTTGCCACTGTAATGAGTGCAGCATTTGTCATCTGGTGGCAGAAGTAGAGTAATGAGTGAAGCTTTGGGCAACCCATTGATATTGCAACAAGTCCTACTTCTGTTACATTGGCTGCTGGATTTCCAAAGGGAACAGATGGAAACACCCTCAATTCCTGCAAATCTGTACATGTCTGGGCTACAACACCAAGTCCTTTGTCTCCAATGCAATCCATTATCTGCACAAATCTAGGAATTTGTCATGTTCACCAATTGAAGAATTAACAAATAAAATGAGAATGTTCTGAATTTCATTTATTTACCCATAAGCGCTGAAGTTTCACACAGTGGCGAATCAGTTTTATCAGATCACTGCCCTGAATGCCTGCTGCATAGCTCAAGTTTAAGGATGTCAAATTTGGGCAAATAGGATATATAGCTGCAAGACAGTGAGGAGCAACTTCCAAAAGCCCTGACAAACTGGTTATGGACTTGCACTTGAGAATGGTGTTCTTAAGCTTTATGTATGCCTCTGATTCGGGATCATGAACAAGTGATCCAATTCCCAAATCCGCTAGTTGAGGTGCTCGTGTCAGTATCCTTTGCAGGGCATCAAGGGGAACTGAACGATTCAGCTTCAAACTCTTCAGGTTAGGAGACCTGGCCACAAGTCTCTCTAGAGCTCCCAAACTAACCTCTCCTTTAAGGCAAGCAAAATTAAGAGAGACAAGCGATGTACAGCTATCAGGAAAGCAACTTAGCCACTGCCCTTTGTGATCTTCAACTTCATTTTCTTGCAGATCCAGCTCCCTAAGATACCTACATTTCAAATCAAATAAAACACGAGCAACCTTGGGAGTCATAAACGCATTCCACAATTCCTCACTCTATTCTCAATCAGCAAACAGATCCATCCACATTATTCATCCTCAACCCCCCGCATACCACATGCAAAACGGTTTTTATTTTACAGGACCATGTTCGGAGAAAATAACTCCTAATCATGTGCAATTCACAAACAGGCAATAAACTTTTATTAAGAACAGATCAGTCAAGCTCCCAAGATCCTCTTGGGCACTAGCTTTTCTGCAACGCTTGACATGCACCAAAAGCAAGTTCAAAGCCATTCACTCAACCACTTTACTCAACTAATTAAACTCTTTTTTCCCAAACTAATTATACTAACAAAGAATTACAAGCCAGTAGGCACCTTAAAAATGTCGAAAAACACTTGAAACTTGGACAGCACAAGAAGACAAAGACCAAACTAATCAGAACATACCTTGAGCCACCTATCCTCCAAAACACAAAAAGCAGTAGGAAGTCATCAAAAAGTGTTCCGACCCCCCACCCCCCTATGAACCATTTAAAATACAAAGACAACAACAAAATTTGTGCAACAAAAGCTTAAATCTAAACCAGAGGAAGACTCCAACACACAAACCTGCAATTTGCAGCTACAGCAGCAAGGCCATCGGTGGTGAACCCTTCACAGCTAACCAGAACCAAAGACTTGAAGTTTGTGAAAGAACGAGAAAGTAGCTCCAGGCTCTCATCCGAGACCACCATCCTCTTGAGCCTAAGCTCCTCCAACCCAACTCTTCTCTTGGCCAGAGCCTCAATCCATGGATACACAAAGCCACCCCAACCGTAAGGAACCAAACTGAAGTCAGCAAAATGAGGTTTTCCCTTCAAAGTCAAAGACTTGAGACCAGGAAACCTTTGGATCAACCTCTCCGGAGTGATAGAGTAACAGTTCCCTATGAACACCCTCTGTCTCGTACACCTCTCTATCCTGTACCAACTTTTACACACCAAAGACAAAGCATTCCGGTCACGGTGTGACACCACATAATCAAATATGTGCTCTATTACCTCGTCGGGGAAATAATTCATCATTTTATTTTCTTGACGCTTATCTTTGTCTTACTCAGTGATCCAAACTCCCCAACGTTCCAGGAAAACTTTCATACTCCATAGGAGAATAGGAAAAAAGAAACAGCCCCAGAAAGGTAAGGCTCTCAAATTTTAAGTATTACCACACCATGGAGAAAACCAAGATCTAAAGCCAGAAAAAGTGGGAACAGATCTAGGCTGAAACGAGAGAGTGAGAAAATAAATCTTCAAATCTAGAACATCAGGGGAGTCTATAAAGAGGGTACTGATAAAAACCGAAAATATTATACTTCCCAACTTGGATCTGCTTGGAGGGTAGCCAAAAAAACTCAATTTTTCTCAAGGAAAAAACAACTAGAGAAAAAAAAATGAACAATGAGGTGGAAGAGAGGAAACCCAAAACAGAAAAAATATGACCTTGCAAATGAAAAGGTGATGATGGATTTCGAAACAGGATAAAAAGAAAAGTAGGATAGATCTGAGAAAATCCAAGTTTGGCAGAAATCCTAATTTACACTATAGATCAAACCACCCAAGAGGTGAATGCGCTTAGAGCTTAGAATGAGAGAAAGATTGAAAACCCTTGGTGTGAGTGAGTCACATGTTGTGTTAAAACAAAAACTCAAGAGTGAGAGGGGTAAGAAGAATAGTAGGAGAAGAAGGAGAAAGAGGAGAAGAAGGTGGTGGTGTTGGTGGTAGTGAAGTGAAAGAAAGGAAGTAACCCAACTGGTTGAGTTGAGTGTAGATATATTTAACCATGGTTAGCTTATTGTAGCTTAACTCAACCAGGAAGGATGGTTGGTTGGGGGCTTTCGAATGAAATCAGAGAAAGCAGAGGCGTCGATTTTGATGATGGGATATTGAGAGAATCTTGACCGTTGAGTGCGTGAACATGCATCAGTCCCTGTCACTGCTTTCCAAGTGAGCCTCACCCTCTGCTAAAAGTCTCACACCCTCTCTGCTAAAAAAAAGAGTTTCTGAGAAAGAGAAAGAGAGAGAGAGAAAACGGCATGGACAAATCGAAAACGACTGTCGGATTAAAGACACCTGCTTTCGGGAAAAACTACGAAAATGCCATGCCTAGGTCTTAGATAACTATGTAGATAAGATCAAATCTACACTTCACACCAACCTACTCCGCGCGTCTCACACAATCGCGCCTTTTCAACATGTTTCCGACTGCTACACTCAAAAATTATTCCAATTAACTCTCTCATTAATTTTATTTTCACAATACACTCTCATCATTAATTATATCTAATATTTTAATACCTTTATTATCTTAAATTTCAAGCTCTCCTCCATATTCAATTTTATATCATATTTCTTTCTTTATATTAAAATATTTTTATTTTTTCTCCTTTTACAACAAATTATCAGTGATATATAATAGTAAGAAGATAACTTTCTTTAATAACAATTAAAATAAAATATGTTTTTTCGTAAAGCAACGAACAGCCGAATTAGTCTGACAATATTGAAAATTTGGAAATAGGAAGTACCAAAAACAATAAACTCTAGCATTTATTTTCAATAACGTGGTTAAAACTTTTTCCATTATAAAAATACTTTTATTTTTAAAAATTATTAATCAATTTACTACTTAACTTTGATACACGTAATGTAACTCGCTATCTGACAGTTAAATTACTGCCATGCAACTAAAAATAACTAAATTAGTCAATTTGATAAACTTAATCGATGGTATTTGGTAAATATCAAATTCAAATTATATTTTCTAAACAATAAACATCATATTTAGCAATTAAATAAATTGTAAGAATTTCCATTATTTGAAGATAATTGAAGGATGAAAATTCATCTATTATTCGTTTTATTCTAGTAATGTAAGGACTAAAAAACTAGTTTTAGAGTAAAATTGTTATATTTTTAATAATATTTAAATATTTTATTATTTAAGTAAAGAGATTATATAAATAAAAAAATCGTTATTCAAGTTATTTAGGATATATTTTAAAAAGAAAATAACTTCATTTTTTTATTTCTTTCTTTGAATCTATTTTGAAAATGTTAGATTATCTTTGGTATAAGTTTTGCATATGGTGTTTTTAGCTTTAGGATTGGTCTCTGTTAGCTCAAAGTCGTGGTAATATAGTTAGATATTTTATCAGAACTTTGTGATGCAAGTATTGATTGTTTGAATTGAAGGATTGAAATTGGTTTAGATATAATTAATATATATAGGTTAATAGAGTAGTTTGATGAGAATACCTCTACAACTTTGAGTTATATATGTTTTGTGATCTGAATTGTTGATGAAATTCAAGTTTTTGCATGAAATTTTGTGGAAAAACATTGAAAAAAACAATTTTATACAGTTTTAAATTTGCATATCTTGCTCAAGCGAGAAAATTATCGCTCAAGCGAAAATGGGTGAAATTTATAGGTGTTTTAGGGTCCGTTTTCACTCAACTTAGAGGATTTTCACTTGAGTGAGATAATTTCCGCTCAAACTAAAAAAACTTAAATTTAAAGATTTGTATTGAAAATCTTTTAGTTTATGTATTTTATGTGATTTTTAGATAATTTGTTTGGATTTAATTTTTTGAGTTTTGGTGTGATTTAATGGTTTGATTAGGGGTAATATGGAGATATAAGATATGAAAAATGTGATTGAGACATAATATCTATAAAATAAATATTGTTTAGAGATTGTTAGGATGTACATTGGCTAGAAATTCATCTAAAAAGAGATATTATGACTTTATTGATATAGTAAAATCGTATAAATGAAGTTATTAAAGTGGTGAAAGTCGAATGAGGTTCATATGAATGATTCAGATACTTGAAAGATAACTAACTTGACATATTATATGAGTTAACTTTGTCTTACTAGTTGATATGATATTCAAATTATTGTGCGCATAATTGTGTAAATTTCATAGTGAGGTAGTATGACAGATGTAAATCTCTGAGTCTAAGTAAATACACAAGTCTTTCATGAGTAGTCAAATATCTCTGTGTGTTGGTGAGTAAAATTCTGAGATGAAAAATATGAATTATGAATCATTATAGACACTTGATTGCTTTGAAAAATGTATGAGGATTGATAAATTGGTGTTTGTATTTAAAGTGACATTTATATTATAATTTTTAAAAATAACTAGCTTACCTTTTGTTTGTGTGGTGTTTATTTTCTTTATTTGTCATGATCGTATATTTATACAGGAGCAAATGATATTTCAGATAATAGAACTCTACTATGAATTGATGAAGCAACTTATGTTTGTTTGATATTTTGTTTTAAGTTATCTATATATTAAAATCTGTATGAAAATAGAGATATTTTGAAATAATATATAACTTATTTATATATATAGAGATTTATTTATTTTATATGCACTGAAGAAATAATAATATTGTATTTTCTTATCAAATAGAGCTTTTTATTTTGTTTTACTAATAAAGTATCTCAACTTGATTAAGTTAATTCAAAATTTCTTTGATGTTGGTAACTAAATAGTTTATTTATTTAAAAAGTTAGAGTTAAAGGAAGGAGTTTATGAACACAAATTCTTATTAGTAGTATGTAGTTTGAATTTATGATGGGTTTAAAGAGTTATTGGTAGTATTGTACAAATATATTAGTAGTTTATTAAAAAGTGAAACATTAATGAATATAGTGTTTTTAAATAAGAAAAAAAAAGTAATTGGGAAGAGATTGATTGAGTAAAGTTGAAAGGAAATAATAAATAGGAAAATATTGAATGAAATGATTAGGAAATAAAGTTATGGAAAAAGAATAAAAAAAAAGGGAAATGATATTGACAATGAGAGGGATAAAATGGAAGAGAGTTGGTTTCTGCATGAATGGGAAGATATTAATTGGGAGTTAGGGAAGCATAAAGATGTTAAGACATGATTTGTTGTTCTTTTGAGTCCTTTGATGATTCGGTGCGTTACGGTGCACCGTACCCCTCGCAACAGGTCCACGTAATTGGTTACATCACTGCGTTCATCACATCAGTCCAAGTCCATGATAGGGACCGTACAGACCACCGCAGTAGATAGAAAGAGAGAGGATTTATGTTTTGATTGGATAAGGCATCAGAACCGAACCGGTTTGGAATAATACACCAATCATAGCGGTGGAGTAGAAGGATCACACTGCTCTCTTTCTTTCAATTTTTAACACTCATATAATAATAATAATAATAATAATAATAATAGGAATTTGAGTCTCCAAAGAGTGAATAAATATTTGAATATATAATTATTGAATAGATGGTAATAAGAGGGTGGTAGTTTTTGGAGAAAAAGAAAAGGTGTGATGGAATATGTTTAGTCCATGATTTTGAATGAATGATGATTAGTTGTTGGTTGGGGACACTAGCCCTAGCAAGGTATAGTGATATAGGCATGAGGGAGAAATTATTGTTATTATTCAACCTAGATTTCTTCTTTGTCATGTTAGAGACCACATGTGCAAATCAAAACACAATTCTTCCTCACTCCTTTACTTGTGTTAAATCATCAATTTTCAAGACACTCTGACTACTCAAAAAATTCTTCTACTTCTTTTCTAATACTTGTTGTGTAAAGGGGTGTTTTCAGTTAAAAGAAAATAACTTTTTCATCACAACTTTCTTTTTTTCTAATTCCACACATTTTTTGTCCTAAAATATTCTAATTCAAATAGATCCCTATATCTATTTTTTAAATGCATCAAAATTAGTTTCAAATCATGTCTTCAACAATCTTGTTAGTCCACACACTTGTCATTCTATACTCAACTTGATTTTTATTTTTTTTATATTGAATTATCATCTATTCTTGTTGTTGTAAGTTTCATATACGTTTTAATGCATGCCCATTTGTAAAAAGCTTTAAAAGTATATGGCACTAGAAGATTAAGAAATAAATCTGAAATAAGGGAATGTAATAAAAGAGACATTTTGTCAACAATTAAAAAGACAATTTAATAACTAAATAATGAGATTGGTGAACAGAGGAGTTGATTCTCAATTAATATGTACATTTTTAGTAGTCTTATGACTTTTAATTATGAGATGCTTCTTGATTAATGTAAAACAGTAGAAAATTGTTTCCCTAACTTTGTCAGATGATAATAATGACAATAAAACCTCAAAATTTCTTTTTAACAAACTCAAATAAATATTAAAATAAGTAATAATGATGTTAGTGGTTAAACTATCAAGACATTACATATCCCCTTATTCGATGACTTTCACACTTTTAATGTTGAAAAAGAGTAACATTTTTCTACAAACTATCTTGCTCGTGTAATATTAGTTCATAAAAACAGTGATTTAATATATAATATTAAATCACATCAAATTTGAGTTGATATTAATGAAATTATTTTAATAATTAAAAAATAAAATAATATTATATCGTAATTTTATAACAGTGTAAACAAAAATACAATACTTCTCAATTTTAAAATGCTATACAAGTTTTAACAGATATATTGTCGTACTT
>Ga0123341_1004968_pt1 | contig 11775 bp, 4 predicted proteins | sample Turbeapinknodule_FD_89959 | JGI IMG/M metagenome (GOLD analysis project Ga0123341, IMG submission 89959) | Root nodule microbial communities of legume samples collected from Mexico - Turtle bean Mexico pink nodule | ecosystem: Host-associated > Plants > Roots > Nodule | place: Mexico: Nepantla... | reverse complement strand
CTTATTAAAACTGAATTTAGAAATAATATAGCATAAAATAATTTTTTTCACAATAAAATATTCAGTTGATGATGTCAAGGAAGTTAAAAAAAATTATAAATATTTTCATTTAAAAAAAATAATAATCATTTAACGTAGAAAAAAAAATTAACTGAAGTCGTTAGTGTTTAACCGCATGACTTCTCTCTAATTTATTATATTAAGGCAATTGCTTCCTGCACCATATCATTGCACCCAATCACAAGGAAAATACCGAAAATACCCTTAAAAAATAGGTACATATAAAATTACATTTTGGATCCTTTTTTCCAGAACACAATAATCTCTTCCAGATAATTTTTTAACGAAATATATTATTTTCAGATCCAGATTTTTTTATCCGGAATGAAATTTGTTTTTTTTTTCCAGATTTTTATATCCGAAACACAAAAACCTCTTCCGGATTTTTTTTTCCAAAATACATTATTTTTAATTTCGGATTTTTATTTTCAGAATAAAAAGTATTTTCGAAATTTTTGAAATTATGTTGGATGCAGGTTAAAAAGTGTTGGGTGAAGGGAGCATTTGCCTTATATTAAAGTTGTCATCTTCTCTAACAACTTCAATTTAAAAAAACTGATAAAAACTTAATCAAAATCGTATATATGCATGCATGACGATATCTACGTAAATAATTTCAATTCAAGTTATACTGATTGTGCACAACTTCAGTGCATATCAATAACAAAGTTGAAGCCCCGATTTAGTTATTTTGAAAATTTGAAGTCGTGATTAATGACAACAACTTCCCCATTTTGTAATTTGTTCTGCAAGTATCAAATTACATATTTTTTTTGTCAGATTACCACGTATATTTTTGTCAAATTACACCGTTCTTGTAATTTTTTTCATATATTTTCTCATCCATTTACAAATTTCACCGTTCTTCTTTTATATTATTTAAAAACTACATCATCATTAGTTGTAGTTTTTTAATATGATTATCCTATTCCTTGTCACATAACATGGTTAAAGGCCTTCCAGTTTTTCAGGATAAGGTAATATTCACCTTTATTGCAATTCTATTTGTACATAACTGAAAATTGAGTTGTTTTGGATGGTTCAAGTGGTGGTATAATCATAATCAACTAATCAGTATTGATATATTCTTGTAATCATTTTCATGATCATCATATGTCGTCACTCATGAAAAATTACCCTGCAGTTGCATGATTGTAGCGTGTTTGCAGTTGAGACAAGTTTCACATAATGTTTTCGAATAATCTGTCCATTTTCGCAGAAGCATTTGGAAGGGAGAGGGAGGGAGAGCAGAAGAAAAGATTGGTATTGATGGGGAAAGAGCAAGTTGAGGTGTTGAATGCCCTGGACGTGGCAAAAACACAATGGTATCATTTCACAGCAATCATTGTTGCAGGAATGGGCTTCTTCACTGATGCCTATGATTTGTTTTGTATATCACTTGTCACAAAACTCCTTGGTCGCATATACTATCACGTTGATGGTGCTGCAAATCCTGGATCATTGCCTCCAACTGTGTCAGCTGCTGTTAACGGTGTAGCTTTTATTGGAACACTTTCTGGGCAACTGTTCTTTGGCTGGCTCGGTGACAAAATGGGACGAAAAAAGGTTTATGGCATGACACTCATGCTCATGGTACTAGCCTCTGTTGCTTCAGGTCTTTCCTTCGGACGTGATGCAAAGACTGTGATGACAACCCTTTGCTTCTTCCGCTTCTGGCTTGGCTTTGGTATTGGTGGAGACTACCCTCTTTCAGCCACCATAATGTCAGAGTATTCTAACAAGAAGACTCGTGGTGCCTTCATAGCTGCAGTGTTTGCCATGCAAGGCTTTGGAATTTTGGCAGGAGGAGTGTTTGCCATTATAATGTCATCTATATTCAAGACCCAGTTTGATTCTCCACCATACGAGGTTGATCCCTTGGGGTCAACTGTTCCACAAGCAGACTATCTATGGAGGATAATTCTGATTGTGGGAGCACTTCCTGCTGCAATGACTTACTATTCAAGATTAAAGATGCCAGAAACTGCACGCTACACTGCATTGGTTGCCAAGAATATGGAGCAAGCTGCAGCTGATATGTCTAAGGTTATGCAGATGGAGATTCGAGTAGAGCCAAAAAAGGAGGATGAAAAAAAATCATTTGGATTGTTCTCCAAGGAATTCATGAGTCGCCACGGACTTCATTTGCTCGGAACGACAAGCACATGGTTCTTTCTTGACATTGCATTCTACAGCCAAAATTTGTTCCAAAAGGACATCTTCAGCGCAATTGGTTGGATTCCTCAAGCAAAGACCATGAATGCGATTGAGGAGGTTTTCAAAATTGCAAGGGCTCAAACTCTCATTGCTCTCTGCAGTACTGTTCCGGGATATTGGTTCACTGTGGCCTTCATTGATATAATAGGAAGATTTGCCATCCAGTTGATGGGATTCTTCTTTATGACTGTCTTCATGTTTGCTCTTGCCATTCCTTATGACCACTGGACTCTTAAGGAGAACCGAATTGGATTTGTGGTCATTTACTCTCTCACCTTTTTCTTTGCAAACTTTGGACCTAATGCAACCACATTTGTTGTACCAGCAGAGATATTTCCAGCTAGGTTTAGATCCACTTGCCATGGAATATCTTCAGCATCTGGGAAGCTTGGAGCCATAGTTGGCTCGTTCGGGTTTTTGTACTTGGCACAAAACCAGGATCCGAGCAAAACAGATGCAGGGTACCATGCGGGTATTGGTGTGAGGAACTCATTGCTAGTGTTAGGAGTGGTTAACATATTAGGCTTCATTTGTACTTTCATGGTGCCTGAGGCAAAGGGTAGATCTTTGGAAGAGATTTCCGGTGAGCAAGAAGAGGAAGTTTAAGCAACCAAGGCATAATAACAATAATTTTCACTGCAACAGTAAAACGTTTACATTCAGGAATATAATAATGCACTATCATGTTGTACCAAGAATAGTATTGCTTTAAGAATAGAAACCTTAGGTGTTGTTTTGTTCTATGAATGTTTGGATCTAGGAATGTGTAATTCGGGCAATAATGTGTTAAGAGTATTTTTCTATGTTATTTTCTGACTACACGTTGATATGAACTATTAGATCGTTTAATGCATGGTTAATTGTTGAGATCATTGATCTTCATCACACTTTTAGGTTGTTAGTTTTCTATTTTTCAATTTTAGGCAAAATCTTTTTCTTACCTGTGTCGTGCCTTCATCTTCTTTTTTCTTTCTCCTTCTTCACCCATCCATGATCAAGAGGATCTGCACTTCTCACACTGTCTAATGACTATCGAGAGATTTCTTGTCTTTCTTCAAGAATAATAATCATCATTGTGTTTTTACCATTTTGTCCTTACTTAATGTTTTTACTCTTTTTCCCTTGTAGATGTATTTCCATTTTTATATTGTATGATATTAATGTATGTTATGCTTTTTTGCCATCTTTTCTTTGTTATTTATTCTTTCTTGACTTTCTTTCTGGTAACAAAAATGGAATTAGCTATTTCAGAGAGTTTTTATAATATTAATCAATGTTTGAATCTCATCAGTCCTTATTATTTGCACCTGAGAAAATCTATGATTGATTCTTATTTCTCCCTCTCTTAATGAAATGAATTATCATACTTGGAGCATAATATGAAAAGAGCTCTTCGGTCCAAGCACAAATTGAATTTTGTTGATGGTAATATTTCTAAACCAAGTAATTATTATCCTAATTTTGATGTTTGGGAAAGATGCAATATCATGTTTCTATCGTGGATTACAAGGACTCTAACTCCTCAAATGGTTGAGAGTGTTATTTACATAGATGTTACTAAACATCTTTGGAAAGATTTAAAGGAAAAGTTTTCTAAGGAGATCATTTTCGAATCTCTTATTTGTTTCAAGAGGTTCACTCTATTAAATAAGGTGAAATAAATGTCACTCATTTTTTTACAGATTTAAAAATTCTTTGGGAAGAACTTGAATCTCTAAGACTTATATCGGTTTGCATTTGTGATATCCCTTGCAATTGTGATTTATTCAAGATTACGGTTCAATGTAGATAATTTGAATATGTTATGTTTTTTTCTAAAAGGTCTTGGTGAAATTTATAACACTGTAAAAACCTAAATTCTCCTTATGGAACCTCTTCCCAACATAAACAAAGTTTTTTCCTTGGTGATTTAACAAGTGAGACAACTCACTGGTTCTACTGAAATAAAGGTTATTCTCAATACTGTTGAGATATAGAAACAACAGAACAAGTTTCTTGCAAACCACAACATCAGAACAATCAAAGTTAGAATTTTAGAAACCACAAGGAAGAGGAAATGGTTGGCGTGGTCAAGGTACAGGGATAGGCATAGGAAGATCCAATAACCAGGAAAAACAATACTCTTATTGTCATAAATTGAATCATACGGTGGATGAATATTACTCTAAACATGGATATCCTCCATGGTATAAACCAAAGAATGAATAATTTTCTACCAATAAAGAAAGAACTTATAATCTCAATGTAAAGAATGAGTAATTACAACAAAATTTCAATCAAGAAGATAAACAAGACAGGAACCCCTTCACAATAGAGCAAATTCAAAGACTCTTAACCACCAACATCAAATCATAACATCAATCAAATTCAAAGGTACATTGATGATTCTCTTACACCAGAAACACAAACAAAGAGTAAGGTTTCTTGAATCCTTGACATTGGTTATACTGACCATGTTACTTACATTAAAGAACATTTTGTGACATTCTATAAAATTAAACCTATCAATATGAAATATTCTAATGGTTCTTTCGTCATTTCTTATCATGCTAACATTATTCATTTTTCCAAAAATCTTGTCATTTTTAATGTCCTATGTATACCTAAATTTTCCTTTATCATTTCAGTACAAAGATTAATTGAAGATCCAAACTGCACACTAACTTTTTCTCTTAAAGAAATGTCAAATTCAAGACAACAGTTCATCCAAAATTATTGGACAAGTTGATCTTTAGCAAAGACTATACTACCTTATGTGGATCTCAAGAATGAAATTTTTTCAATCAATTTTGTTCTTAACTTAGAGAAGATGGTGTGGATCTTTGGCATTACAGATTAGGACATCCTAGTATCAAAACCATTGATTACATTTTAAAAAAAAAATCCCCTATGTGAATTTTGTTTCTAAAACTGCTTGTGATATTTGTCATTTTGCAAAACAACACAAACTTCATTTTCAGCAAAGTAATACAAATTCCTTAAATGTAAATTCGTATTGATATATGGGGTCCTATTTGTATTCTCTTTGTTCATAGACATAAATATTTTCTAATCATAGTTGATGACCATATTAGACATACTTGGATATACCTTATCAAAACCAAAGTCGGAACTAGATCTCTTCTATACAATTTTTTTTCTATATGTTAAAAATCAATTTAAACATGATGTTCAGATTATTAGGTTTGACATGGAAAGAAAATTTATTTTAATGAATTATATAACAAATTTAGTATTGTTCCACAAACTTCTTGTGTTGAAACTCCTAAAAAAAATGTTGTTGTTGAGAGGAAACATCAACACATTCTTAATGTTACTCGCAACTTGTTATTTCAATCTAGATTACCTAAGACTTATTGGTTATATGTTGTTGCTCATGCAGTTTTTCTAATAAATAGATTATCCTTTGTTATTCTAAAAAATAAATCTTTTTATGAATTACTATATAAAATATCACCTACTTATCTTGATTTGAATTTTTTGGATCTTTATGTTATACTTCTAGTCTTGAAAGTAATCACACTAAGCTTGAACCAAGATTTAGGAAATGTTTTTTTCTTGGATATAAGTTTGGAATTATTAAGGGCTATGTGGTGTTATTAGACACTAATAATAGGGAAATTATTATTAGCAAAAATGTTATCTTTTTACGAAAATACTTTTCCTTACAAGTCTCTAATAAGGCTTTACAAGGTCTCTAATAAGGCTTTAGATTATGAAACTAATCTTGTGCAATATTTTGCTCATCATCCTGATTCCATTTTTTAGCCATTAGATAACACCACTTAATTCTATAACCACTAATTCTAATTTGACAAATACTCTTCTAACTCCCTATCCTATAACATTTGTTTTATCATATCATTTTCTATTTGAAAAACATTTAAACTATACCCTTACAATATCCTCTAACATTGAACCTCAAACTTTTGAAGAAGCTTGTAAATGCACTTACTGGGTTAATGTTATGGAGAAAGACATAAAAGTCCTTCAATAGAATCATACTCGGTACCTCACAGATTTACCAGTAAGAAAAAATCCTATTGGATGTAATTGGATTTACAAATTAAAACATTGGATTGATGGAACCATTGAAAGACATGTTTTCTTCTATTGTCAATTCCACCATTGTTAGGATTATCCTTGCCATTGGAGTTGTTAAACATTGGCATCTATATCAATTAGATGTAGACAATGCCTTTCTATATGGTGAACTAAATGAGGAAGTATATATAACACCTCCCATAGATTAATCATTGGAAAATAAAATCAAGTTTGTAGACTAATAAAATCTTTAACTAGTTTAACCTAACTTAGACCCAACCCAACCTAATTTAGCCTAACTCGATTCCATCTAATTTGGACTTGAATGACTTAACCTTTTACCATTTGAGTCAAATCTAACTTTGCCCGACCCAACTCAATCTGACATGATTCTTCCTTTTCTTTATGTATCACTATCAAATAAAAAATGTTAGAAAGTAATAAATGCAAATCCTAATTAAAGACAAATGTCATTGTTTACATCATATTCATTGTGTTTTCTCCTTTTTAGCAATCATTTTTTTAATGTACTCAATGGCTAACTACCAATCACTTAAGGGTGTTAATAAAGAAGGATCAAAACCGAAATAAAAATTGTATGGAAATTAAATTGGAAAAAAAAATGGAGAATAGAAAGAGCAAAATGAATAACTTTATTGAAAATAAAAAATAAAAAGAAAAAAAAATACATATATTAATCCTAATCGGTCCCTCATTACTTTTTTTCCTTTAAACCCTTCAAACAAAAGCAATTTTTAAGAAAATAGATGTATCAGTCTTATTAAGAAACATAGATCAAAATAGAAATAAAAATATTATGGAAAATAAGATGAAAAAAAGTCAAGAACCAAAAGCAAAATGTATAAATTTATTGAAAACAAAAAAAAAATACATATATCAAACATACTTGCTCCATGACATTTTATTTAAGGTACACTTAATGGATATAAAAAGTAGTAAGAAGTAAAAATTAATTTTTATATTTAGAATCAAAATGGAAATTGTATGAAGAATAATATGAAAAATTCACAAATGAAAATTCAAGTCAAAGACCATCCATCTCCGACTTTATAGTAAAAGGAAGATACTTATGTGTCTACCAAGAAAGTCCTTCAAATGAACATTGAAGCTATGACAATACAATGAAAGATTACAAAAAAATTGGATCTAATTCTCAACAAATACTCTTGATATGAAATAGCAAAACGAAAGTAATGTATCCTATAAATAAAAATGAATTCACATATCTCGATTAGTTGAATAAAGTTTTAAAATGTTGAGATGCACAAATTCATATATCTCCTGCATTTCCCGGGCAACCGGCTGCAATCAATGCCACTGTTGCAGCTGCAACATCACACTGCAAAGCTGCAATGTTCAAATGGCCACTCCACCATACCGTCATAGTAAGTAAATTACATCAGAAAAAATCAATTTACAGGCATCAAATTAGTTTACTTCATTTTCTTGTTCTGTACAGCATTGCTACAACACTAACAAATCATTGCTAGAAGGAACAAGCTTAAACTTGTGCAAAGAAAAATTTGCTGTATCCTGCCTGCCTTGCAACACAGCAGGTCACCCATGCCTTCCACTAAGCCTGAGTAGTATGTGGCATCTGTTCACCCAAATGTGCAAAATTCACAAGTATTACCAATGAGAGTAACCGGAAAGCAACAAGTGCCAATCTATTCGATATGGAAGCAGCACTTTCAATCACATGGTAAGGTCAGGATCATCTTCATAATCAAAATCTTGTTCACTTGAAGCTCTTGCTCTCTTTGCATCTCTCGATCCACCTCTACCTTTCTTTGGTTTTCCCCTATACACATGCAGGTTTTTTTAGTTCATACAAGCATGCAGTCTTTACATATTTCCAATGATTTATGGAAAGTTTCTGTAAAGTAAGCTAGTTAATTAAGATACAATAGTTGAAAACTTACTGTCCATTAGCATAAATTCCTCCACCTTTTGAACGACCAGGACCATAGTCTGATCTACCATCTGATGTAAACAGAAACACAATAAATAAACGAATTTCAAGCCAAAAAAGTAATTGAAACCTTAGCCAATATAAACTCACCATCTCGCCCGGCTGCAAGCTCTTCTGCCTATAGTAAAGTAGATAAAATGCATGTCAAGTCAGAAATAATCATTTTATGAAAAGATACTGATACTAAATAAATGGACATGAAACATTAGAATTTGGAAAAAGAAAACATAAAAGGATGATTTATTTTATGGATAGAATGTCAATAGATGGAAGGATCATGCCAGAAAAAAGATCCAGAGTGGATAGCTTAGAATTCTATGTTCACCAACTTCAAACTTCAACGCATCCTATTGCCACAAAAGATGCTATTATTTCTTGAAATGTTTAGGTTTTTATAGTCGAGTTTGAAGATTTCAAATTATGCAATGCCCAAATTTGTTAACAAGTAAGATGCTGGGCAAAATTGAAACCAAATGATAGGGCAGGACCTGACCTAAGGACATATATAACATTTGATTCCCCGTTCTAGCTGTTTAAAACAAAAACGTAGTCATATATCTGAGAGTCTAGTATAAATTTCTAATTCAAAAATTATTTCATATTTCTATAAAAGTAAGCCTCTGAAATCTTTTTTGCTTAAAATTGATCAAAACGGTATCATCAGATCAGTTTTGCCAAACTTCCTAACTGAGCTCTGCTTTGACAATTCTTTTGGCTGTGGATTAAATCAAGATAGCACAGAATCATGGATGTACTTTAGCCCAAAATGCAAGAAACAAACTCTTCCAACATGTCCTAATTACTCTTCTCTTCCCAGAAGTTGGCATGCTAATGCTTTCATTATCAAACAAAAGTACTATGTTATGACCAGTTTTTTAACAAGGATGTAATAACTGAACAGCAGATGAACTGCACAAAGATATATTTTTCCAATCCTCACAGAAAAGGTATATAGCATTCGCTAGAGCATGTTTTTTTTCTATTCCTGGTTGAAAGCATATCACTGAATATCAGAAGCGTACCGCTGGTGAGGTCACTGAAGATAATGAAAAGAGCCTATCTTCAGGCTGAAACTTTCTAGACCTCTTCAAGCTGCCATGAAGAAATTTGATTCACTAATGTCATGCAAACATCAACATGGAGCCAAACTAGGATAAAACTTATATCTCATTTGAAACACATGAACACATGCACGAACAAAAATTAAGTCATATACTCTGATACATAAAACACACGTAAATTAATCATAAGAAAATAATAATGAATAAAAAGACACACTTCATTTAGTATCCCTGCTTCTCAAGATTTTGAACAATTCTTAGTACAAAAAAAATTGGTCAGTTTCGATAACTAATGCATCCAGGCATGTCCCAGAAATGTATCAATTGATTTGGAAATATCAGGAATCAATGCAAGTTACCAAAACTATGAGTTAGTTTTTCCCAACCATCAATGAGCCCCAACAAGTATGGTGTGTGATCAAGTATATAACAGATCAATCCACTTGAAAGCACATCCGAACACTTCTTATTTTCCTTAGGGTTTAAGAAAATCAAAGATTCTGGCAGAAAATATGGATGTCATTTCTTTTCAGCAGAAATGAAATGAACCCCAGAAACTACAAGAACCGAAAGAAAAGGCTGTTTGATTATGAGAAGTCGAGATAGGGAAGAAAATCATTAGAGTCTAGAAAAAAGAGAAAGTGAGAAAATATTCATACAGTGCAGTGTTCTTCGATGATGATAAGAAACCTTCAAATCCTTTTAATACATTGCCACACTGCCCAGGGTCCTGTAAATAACTTGTCTCCATATCATAAACCTGTGTGTTAAGAAAATGTCAACAACTGCTTCCTACAAAGCACACGTTTTCAGGAGCTTAACTTCACTTTGTTGTGTTATGAACTTAAGCAGGGGAATGGGGTTTGGGCATCATGGACATTCATCCAGAATGTCCATCACTACATGCCCAACATAGAATTTAAAATCATGAGTATTAAAGAGTATAAATTGCCAAGTACCAGTCAGGATGTTATACATGAACATGATATTTGTGGAGCACACGATGTGCCCGATTTTTAGGTTAAATTACACGTTACCCAATTATTGCAAACGAAATCAATCGACCAATCCAACAAAAAGCACACTTTTTTATAAGTGAAAAATAAAACAATTCATAACAAAAATCATAATTTTATAGGTACAAAAATAATAATAAATTGTAACCGTATAAAGAGACATTTTTACTCCATTCGAAACAACCAAAGGAACCCAGATGGCCACGTTGAAAAATTTACCTGCTTCTCAATGTTGCGAAGCTCCTCGTGAAGCTTGGCTCTCCTACTGAGCAGAGAAGCTAACATTGCGGACGGGTTCACCGTACCCTTTTGCCCTAAAACAGGGCATTCCGTTATAGGTTTAATAATCCCAAAAAAATTCAATTCAATTGGAGGGTGGCGGAAATATTGGGTTATTACCTTCCGATTCCATGTTCGAGAGAACCACTGAGGAATGTGAGAAACGAAGAAGATAAAAGAAACCCTAAATACCCAATTTTCGTTTTAGGGTTCACTCTGCAAGGCTATTTTCGCTTTCAGATAAATTTCTTCTCAACTTGGATGATTAACCAATCATGTTACGCCACGTCAAAAACCGTTGAGAGAGTTAAAAAACGATGTTGAGTGAACAGAAGTTGAGAAAGACACGGCGATTATATCACCGATGGATACAACTCAGGCACTTGCACTGACGGTGGAGATTTGTTGCTCCTCTATGTTAAAGTTTATTGCACTGCTATTTATTATTTATTTGATACATTTTTTAAATACTACATTGTTTTAATTATTTTAAGAAAAATAATCTATAATTTTAATATAATAAGTATTTTGTTTATTTACACTTTTATTCAAAACAAAAGAGAAAACAATATAATACTAATAAATATAGCGAAATAATAAAAGAGATAAAGAGAAAAAAATACACCATAAAATTGTTAACGGAGTTAGGCCAATTTAGCCTAATCTTCGAGCACAGCTGAAACAGCCTGTTTTTATTATTATGAGAGAAGATATTACAACTTGGGATATTTAACCGTGAAGGAGGAAAGGTTAATTTGTAATCCTCAAACCTCCTTCCCAAACAATGAACTTACCGATGTAGGACTTGGGATTAAGCCAAAATCAACACCTCTCCACCTCGGCTTAATTTCAAGTCTCACCTAATACAAATCTTCTCAAAACATAACAAAAACAAACTTTGCAGTGCTTCAAATTTGCGCATCCGGGCGCTAACTTCAAATGTGCAAGATATTAACTAAGTCTAAACAATGTTCAAACTTGACCCTTGTAACCACCTTGGTGAGCATATCTGCAGGATTCTCCGTAGTGTGAATCTTCTGGAGAACAATCTCCTCTTCTTCGAGAATCTCACGCACAAAGTGATAGCGAACATCAATGTGCTTCG
>Ga0123341_1004966_pt1 | contig 11781 bp, 6 predicted proteins | sample Turbeapinknodule_FD_89959 | JGI IMG/M metagenome (GOLD analysis project Ga0123341, IMG submission 89959) | Root nodule microbial communities of legume samples collected from Mexico - Turtle bean Mexico pink nodule | ecosystem: Host-associated > Plants > Roots > Nodule | place: Mexico: Nepantla... | reverse complement strand
ATAATATTGTTATCCTCTCATCATCAAATAGTTAAATCTAAAAATAATATTATCTACTTATCTATATAGTTAAAATTTAAAGGAATATTATCTACTCATTCATGAAGTTGTGATTTTTTATCAAATAATTATATTTCATTATGGATATACTTAGACAAATTTTTTATAAAGATTTTTAGGCGAGAAAAATAGAAAAGAATCTGAAAATTTTACTCTTTCATAAGCTAAATTAGCTATATACAAACTAATTTATAAAAATTCTCCGACACAATTTCATAAATTTTATTTTAACTTATTCATAAGTTACTTTTAATTTATAAACAAGTTAAAAAAAATGTTCATTCTGGGTTGTTTAGCATTTTGGACTTAGGGCCACTAAATAGGTTTAATTGGGGGATGCATTTTGGACAATTTAGGGCAACTAAATAGGTTTAATTGGGGGATTGTAGTTTATGAGTACTTGGTAGATAATTTGTATATTCGGCTTTAATGTTTGTTAGGAACGAATTAAGTCCATCACATATCCATATTGTTGGATGTGTGTACTTATTAGAGGTTCTTTGAAATGTTTATGGTTATATAATTTAGTAGATATGCGTAATATATTTCATATTTTATTGACCATGATTGAAATTTATAATATTCATGGTATATAAATTTGGATATTGGAGCATTTGTTTTCATACAAGACAAAAGTGCATCCCACAACAATTAAATTTTATAGAATTTTGAATTGGATGGACTTTGGACTTGGGGACCATGAATTTGCATCTGCGTTGAAATTTTTTTTGGTAAGGCATTCATTTCAATTGAAATATGTAGGCAATTATTGTTGTTGATGTAGTAGTGCATTGATTTACTTTTGTTATTGTTATTTGCATAATCAGGTTATTATTCATTTGTTTGTGGCTAAGGAAGTGTGTTATGAAAGAAACATTTTGCCTTATCTTGTCTTTGCCTTTTCAATCAAATCATGGTATTTCAAAACAATTAATGTGAGTTAATGCTCACACCTACCAACCTTGTGACATATTTCATTTCAAAAAATAAATAAAAATGTGCACCTTACATGCTAGCTTTACTGGAAAAGATTGATTAAATTTGAATAAAATAATAATAATTTAATAGTTCATTGTTAATGAAATAATAATAATTTAATATCAATTCATGACAATATATGTTTATCACCATGTTTCAATTTCATACATTTTAAGCACTTTCTATTTTCCTATCTTCTAAGTTCAACTTTAGACACCATTCATTATTCGAGAAAACAATTTCTAATGGAAGAATGGGATGATCTTGATATTGATACCACTAATATTGCATCATTTGTACGATAGTGCAATTCCAACACAAATGTAATACCTGGATCCACAAGTAATGTGCAAGCTGTTATCCTAAACCGGAACTCCGAAGACCCCGTCAACACACAAGAATTTATAAATCACATAGGTGACGAAAGTTATCAGTGTGATTTTACTTCCAATCTAGGGAGATGAGCACAACAATTCCTTGAATTCCATGGTAATGTTCATCTTGTTTGAAAAATTCACATTATACTTTTAATGAAACTTATACTTTTACATGATTACCTTGAAGGAGCAATTTATGGACACCACTGTGGTTAACTCTTGAAAAATGTATGTCATCTCAACCATATGTTGTTTAACACAATTTTATTGTATTTGAATTTGTTAATATTTTTTTCTTTTAGGTCAAGATTTTTTCTCTGAATCAAAGAGTCTTCTATCTTAATATAATGATCAACAACATTGTTAAGGTATTTTACTTAAATGACATAAATTTACTATTTCTAACATTGTTGCACTAACATATGGACAATATTAAAGTTTTCATATTTGACATATGTCCACCAACTTAAGAACTAATTCGTGCTTCCAAGCCAGTGGTACGTGTTCCACCCATTCTAGGTATATGTACATCATCACAAGTTTACATATGTGCAATTATGTATATAATGTGACAATTGCTATTGACATATTTAATGGCCTATCTATTATCATATGCAAATTATTTAGCATTATTGAATGAGGAAGAAAATGGTGAAAACACAAGCTGAGGAGGTTGTAAACGACCATAGCTACTTTCCTTTGTATGGCATATCAAAATGCATTAGTAACTTTTAAAGTCATTGTATGAACATTATGGTTATTAATTATGTGAGTACGAAAAATATGTTTTTTAGTAAAGTTTAGAAGAATTAAGAAAAGATGATTTAAGGGAAAAGGGCATACCATGCTGGGCGGAGAAAGAGGTTGGGAGCAACAAGGAACGGTCTCATACCAACCTGCACCGATCTCTGAACAGAAACAGAGAAAGCTTGAAGTTGTTTGATAGTGAAGAAACAAATAAACAACGATAACCCTAAATAACCCCTAAATTAAAACCTAAATCGAAACCTAAATAACCCCTAAAATCAATACCCAAAATAGAACCCTAAATAACCCCTAAATCAAAATCCAAACTAGAACCCTAAATAACCCCTAAACTCAAAACTCATAATGGAAATCAAAAACCAAAAATGCACACTATGAAATCGAAAATTAATGGCACCCAATTGCAAAAGGAGAGACTAAAATTCCAAACATCGAAATCAAAATAAATCAAACAAATGAAACGAAAATCAACCTCAACAATATATGACGCAAAAAATCGCACTGCAATTCGAATTCTGACTCCAACTCGCACTCTTCAGAAAGTTATAAAGAAATTTCAGAAATAAAGAAGAACTCAAATGTCACTGTCAAATTTAATCCTAAAACCTTCCACTATGTTTCAAATGAAACCTATAAAACCTTCCCGTATGTTTTTGTTTCAAATAAAAAATCTTTTTTTACCTAATTTATAATTTTTCCAACAAACGTTAAAAATGTCCTTTACCATATCGTCAAACTCTACCACGTAATTAGTTGTATACCGAGCAAATCGATTCTGCAACGTAATTGGTTGTATATAGGCCAAATCCATTTTAATTTTCAACTAATCATTTTCCTATACATTTTACTTCTTCTAATTTAAATATAGCCATTTTTTACCAGTCTATATAAAATAAATAAATTTAATGTAATGCCACCATATTTAAGATAAAAAATCTCTGAAATACTATTGATTTGATTAGAATTTTATGACTTTATTACATAAAATTTTACTGAAAAGTAATTTCAATTTTTTTCAAATGAAATAGCTACAACTAAATGTTAACTATGGCAACTGAATCAACGAACTTTGTTGAACAAAATAAATAATAATCATTTGATTTTTGTTGTTGTCACGTGTATTTATATGGTCTACAAAGCCATTGATGAGGTTCCTAAAAAACATTACTTTAAACAAAACATTAAAGAACACGAGGCAAGCACTTTTATACGTTCTACAAAAATAAAAAATAAAACAAAAACACTAATCACAGTACACAAACAACCCTACATGCATCCAAATTTTGTCTTTCCCTAAAAAAAAATAAAAAATTTATCTACCAGGGTCAGATCTTGTCAACGACCTTAACCTAACGAAAAACTTGACCTTTTTATCCCAATTGTTATTACCCCCATGTTGGTCCTTCCTCTTCTTTCCACTCAATGCATCCCAATTCTCCGGCGACCCCATCAGCAACACGCTCTCCGGCGACCTCACTCCGACCGTCGTGTCCTCATTCTCCGTCTGATCAGCGACGGCGGCGGCGGCCAGCATCCGTCCCTGCATTGCCGCCAGCACTTCCCTCATTGCCACGTCAGCATCTCCTCTATTCCGCAACAAAATCTCTCCCACGTGTGCCGGCGTGAGGGACCCACCCGAGCGAATGCAACCCTCAACCGCCTCGAATAGCACGTGCGAGTCCACGCCGAGGTAGTTGCGCGCGAGCTCGCGGAACGCGTGAACACCGCACGTGTTGAGGCTGACGTGGACGTCCATTCGGCCGCAGCGCACGAGCGCGGGGTCCACACTATCCCTATGGTTGGTTGTAAACACCACAATCCTCTCTTCGCCGCAGCAAGACCATAACCCGTCGGTGAAATTCAAGAGCCCCGAAAGCGTGACGCGCCCACTCTCCTCGCAGCGCGTGAACGACGCCGTTTGAGACTTCTTTCTCTTCGATATTTTCGCTGCCTGCGTTTTCTTCGTTGTTCTGTCTGCCGTTAAGTCAACGGAACAGTCAATGTCCTCGATAACGATAATTGAACGGTTCGTCGTTTGGATTAGTAACGACCGTAACTCTGAGTTATCAGCGACTTTGGTTAGCTCCAAGTCGTAAACGTCGTAACAGAGAAAATTTGCCATAGCGGCTATTAAACTCGATTTACCCGACCCGGGTGGGCCGTGGAGTAAATACCCACGTTTCCAGGCCCGGCCCACTCGGTTGTAAAACTCTTTGCCGTCAGCGAACGCCGTTAAGTCGTTTTTTATTTGTCTCTTTAGTTCGGGCTCGAGGGCGAGGGTTTCGAAGGTGGACGGGTGCCGGAAGGGGACGGAGACCCAACCCGATTCGAAGGAGCCCGACCCGGTCGTATTGTTGGTGAAGAGTCTGCGCTCTCGCGAGACGCGCTCGAACTCCTCGGCGCGTGCGGTGACGTGGGCAAGGTAGGGAGAGAGGAGCGTGTGGCGGTGACGCTTCGGGAGGCGGAGCGTGAAGCTGCGCTTCTCCTCGAGCGAGTCCTGCGCGGTGTCGACGTGGTGCGTCCATGTGACGCGGTGGCCGCGGAAGGCGTCTTGGACGGTGTGGTTCGGGGCGACAGCGAAGGAAATGCGGTTCGAGGAAGGCGAGCGTGAGAGCGTTAGTCGGCGGCATGCTGCTGCGGGGGCGTGGTTCGCGGCATTGAGGTAGAGGTGCACGTGGCGGTAGAGGTCGTTGAGGTCGACGCCGCAGTAGCCGTTGAACTCTGGAATCTCGAAATAGGAATACGGAGAAAGCAGATCTTGCAGAGATTCGTATAAGGAATGGAGCAATGAGAGAAGCTGGGATGGGAGAACGTTTTGGAGAACGGTGAGTAACCCTAACAGAGACCACATTTGTGATAATATCTCCATTTTTGTGTGATTTAGTGTTTGTTTGATTGAGAATTGGTGGAAAATGGAAATTGGAAAATGGAATTGAATGGTTTGGGTTTAGAGTTCTTATACGGTGCGTAAAAGCAGGAACAAGGTTCTGATAAAAAGAAGCATTGGGTTGGGCATATGGTAGAGTAGGTAAAAGTTAAAGATAAAGATGGTGATGAAGCCGACCGCTTTGCTTTTTGCTTTTTGCTTTGTTCGTTTGAAGATGTGAGAATGTGATAATTGAGTTTTTGGAGGGTTTATGGCCATAGCCTTGCCAAGACACATACATTGCCATGCGTACAGAATCTAGCAAATGCAGATTTTTGTTTACCAAAGGTCCCGTCTTTCGTTTTGTTGCTTGTTTTCTGCTTTGGAATCGAATCGATTGAACGGTTTGGTTCCTTCTGTGGGCTCAAACACCAAAATCACACAAAAATGCTATGTTTTGCCAATTGCCAAAGTTTCAGCTAACCTTTCAATAGTTATGGACCAAAAGAAAAACTTTCAATTGTTATTTTTTCCCTTTTGGTGCATTTTCTACTTGTTCTTTGAAGTGAGCATGGATTTTTTTCGTGGTTTTCGTTGTAGTTTTGTCGAAATTAAAGAAAATTGCATGCAGATATATATGGTTGTCAGTTGCAAATTATGTTCTCTAAACAATTATGGAATTTTGTTTTCTCTTGCTACTCCTCCATTGAAGTTATGTACTGCGATTACTTTATTTTACTTTTTTTAAAATAAAAAGCTGTCATATTAAGAATTAAGAATGAGGCATATGAATGATCTATCCATCAACTTTTGAAAAAGAAACATAGAAACTGTCTTACATGCCCCATTCGTGAATAATGATATATGGGCACTCTTAATTTGTTTTGCTATCTTTCACTCTTGTTATATCATATCTACTTATGTCATTAAAAGTTGGTCTAGTTGGTATGGATCATACTCATATTTCCCAAAGATGTGGGCTTATATTTCCGTGTCGATGCAAGGATTTTGTTAGTAAATAATTATCTTCAAGCTTGCTGAGTCTTGAGATCTCTCTTCACTCTAGTAATTCTTTGGGACGTAAGTCACTTAACTTTTGATTCACCAAAAGAAGATATAAAAAAAGAAAAGAAAAGAAGATAGTAGCTTCTCTGTTTTCTTCTTCCTCAAAGTGAAATAGCGTGGATTGTCTATACATCTTTAATGTACAAATAATCTGAGATAGCATGGAGTGTGTATGCATCTTTAATGTATAAATATTAAATGTCAAATGAATAGACTAATAAGTTGTTTCTTCAGATAATATATTTCTGTATTTTCTTAAATAAAGTATGAATTTGATATTTAAATATGAAAAAAAACTCGGTGTTTTGGGTTAGAATTGCCTGTTTCACCCTAGAAAGATAATGTCAGATTAACAGTGGCATTGGAAAAATTTACATTATTAGGCTATGACTATTCCCTTAAAAAAGATCAGAATTTAGTAAATGAAAAAAAAATAAAAAAATCATGAAGAGTTAGACCTTATAAATCTTCCCAACTCTAATTTATTATCTCTTACAATAAATACTTATGGGCTTAGTAAAAAAATAGAAATTAACAAGAATACTTGGAGTATACAAAATTTACTCTCAGCAACAATTACTGAAACCTATTTAAAACCAGGTTCGAGGTTGCATTGAACTTTAGGTATATTCGTTAAAATTCAATCAATTTTACAAACATCTTGGTCTTTAAGTTGCACCTGATTCCCATAATTCTACAATGCACACGCGCCAGCTAGCTTTAGTAAAGGTCTTCAAGAGACAATCCTCTAGCAGCAATGAATCACGGCGGCATGCGCATGCAGACACTCGGGGTTTGTTAGGGAATAGTATGGGGTGGATCTCGTTGTGTTTAAGCTGCTTTTGTTTCTTTCTTGACAAATCGCACTTTATCTTTTCCCCTATAGTTCTAGAAATTTGTGCCTTCAGAGGTCAGAGAATGTTCTGATGAATTATAACTCATCAGTCACTCATGATGAGTATCAAGTTGGAGATGATAATAAGGGGATGATGATTATATTGCTAGTTATGATTGTCACATTTTATTGCACCGTATCAGTTCAAATGGGTACGACGAACCCACTGGATAAATTTATATTCACTATATCTTTTTTGCATAGGACCCATTGGATAATATTTTATTCATAATAGCTTCTTCAGGGTTTTCTCATTTTCACCTTTGTACTTATAGGCTGTATAGAACATTACAAGCGATGACGTTGTTATATTTCAACCCACAATAGCACAAATATATAAGTATGTAATTAGATTGTTACTGAAAATGTCGATTTGTAACTTAGTTTGCTTATTTGGTTGGGCACTTCTATGTATATGCCTTGAACTTTTCATTACATTCTTTTAGGCTTTTACTTGTTGAGGTGGTGACGGGGTCTATGAGATTGATATGTATAGATCTTTAAAGTAATGCGGATGGTGGTATTCTTTCTTGTGCATTACATTTCTTTTATATCTTTTACATGCTTATATGCTTTTGAAACAAAGTTTCATTTATGCTTCTTTACAGAAATTTGTCTAAATCTCCTTTACTAAAGCAACGCTATTCGCACCATCAGATCATGATCCTGTGGTGTTTGGTTGTCGTTCTTATCTAATCTTTGTTGCCCCTTCAATGGTTTTAGGTATCTGCTTATAAAATGGTTGAAATTTTGAGAAAGGAAACATGGAAAGAGAAAATAAAAGGAGGAGGAAAAGAAAAAGAGGCATGTGTATGGCATTAAAAGCCACGAATATGGAGATGGGCAAAAATTTCAGTGTAGGTCAGCCTTCAGTGAAAGCCCTGCTTAAATGGGGGTATCAAGAATAAAGTCACAAAGAGGTTCTCCCTGGAATGTCAATGATCAAAGGGATCATATTCCATCAATGCACGGGAGGCATAGCAATATCAATTCATCAAGATAATAATAGTTCAAACTACTAAGTAGAGCAGTCTTATGACTCTATTATTCTTGCCAAAAATTCAAATCAAGTTTCTGGATGAACTTCTATATAGGAGTAAAAATGAAAAGATAAATCAGCTTATAAATCTCACTTTTTAGAGAAATTAAGTGAGAAAGTCTTATTTAAAAGTTAAAAACATTTGTTAAGTTTTACTTATGTGAGAAGTTCAGATGATTTTACTTACTTTTTTTCTTAGGTATTCATAAAAAAATTATCTAAATATCGATGCCATTGAACTCTACCAGAATTAAGCAGGCATTTCACCTATGTAGTATTCTTAGTTTCTTATGTTACTGGTTTGGATCAGCCTTGAGACAAAACCCTGCCTATATTGGGGTATCAGAATAAAGTGGAAAGTGGATTCTACAGGGAATGTCAAATAATGAAGTGGATCATATTCCTTTTATGTATGGCACTTTACAAGAAGGATTCTTCAAGAAAATTATTCAGAACAATGTAGAATTCAGTAGTGTTATTTTGCCATTAATTATGGAAGATTGCACTTCACCTATTTAGTTTAAGGTTTGGCTTGATAATCAATTAACCATCTAATTTTAGGCTATTTTCTATCATTAATCTAAATCAATGTATAGAAAGGCTATTTGATATTTGCAGGTATAATGGGCTGTTACAAAAGTTTGGTGCGAGTAAGAAAAACATATATATTATAAACAAGTCTTGATAAAATATGACGCTTCTAGCTTTAGTCAACAAAGAAAACCATTTAATGATTAAGGAGTATATTAAAAGTAAACAAATAAAGAAGTAAAAGATTACGATATCTGTTTTCATTCCAGTGCGATAGATGCAGGCCACTCCAAAATTATTAATATGAAAAGCTTACAACATATTGTTAATTACTCATTACAAATTTGATTCTTGTACCAAAAAACATTACGAAGTTTTTAAGTCATCATTGCTTAGTAAATATTATATATATAATTGCATCATATGTAAAAGGAATAAAACTTTCCACAAGAAGATGCAAACAATTACACTTGGTTTAACTAGTAATCTATACATCAAGATTGATAGAAAATCATATCATAATTACTTAGTCATACCAAGATGAATATTGCTCTAAAATACTTATATTCTTGAACATCTATAAAAGCAAGATGATTACAAATATAAAGACACAACTACAATTTTATATTCTATAAAATATTCTATAAACTTACACTCTCTGTTTTAGTCCTTGTACAGTGAGAAAGAATTTTTTTTTTGTAATATTTTAATATTCTTTTTCTATGATTGTTGTAAGAAAGTTTTCATAGAGTTATTACTCAGGTTCAACCTTCATTTCTTTGTAGAAAAAACGACAACAAATAATATTTGAGATTCTTAGTCTTAGAATGAAATTAAGAAGAGAAAATCAATAGTGATTTTGAGTAATTGTATGTGTCAAAAATAATTGTGTCATCCAGGGTAATCTATTTGAGACTATTGGAACTCTTTTAAGAGTTCTTAAAGAAGAAATAAACGTAATTCAAGAGTTAGGGTGAATCATTCCTTATATCATTCTTATCATATAAATGATTTTTCATTAGATGGTCTAACATCCATGTGAAAGAGAGTCATGCACTCTGTTCAAACCTCTTCTAGAATTTACTTGTTACTTCAAGTTGATGATATTGTTTAAAGTTTGAATAGGATATGGTATGTTTGTTATGTTATGGCTCGAGTGATCTAATACATAAAATCTCTAACTATTATACAACCATTGAGTTAAGAATTTTGATGATAAGTATGGTTAAACATTAAATTTATTATTATTTCGTATTATAAATATTAATGTGCTTATATAAATGAATAAGTAAATTTGTACACAAAACCTTCCATTAGTTAATAAATGATTAGATTATCTAATAATTATGTGTTTAAAGATTATATGTTTCTAATGGTAATCTTGATTTAGCTCAGGTTGATAGAAAAATCAAATCATGCTCAATCCCTTAACCTACATTAGTTGTTTCAATTGTTTCCAATATATTTAGAGACTTGTTCTCAAAGGACCAAATCTCATCAAGTCCCCTGACCCAACACCAATTGTTTCAATCGTTTCCAATGAGATAAAATTTTAAGATTATATTAATATACTTGTTCTGACAAACCTAAATCCTGTCCAATCCTTTGACCTTCCACCAATTTCAATTGTTTCCAATAACATAGGTTTACAAGATGACATTAAAAGACATGTTTCCACAAACTCAAATCTTGCCCAATCTCCTAACCTAACACCCGTTGTTTCAATTGTTTCAATGACGTATGTTTTCAAGATGATATTAAATGACTTGTTCCCATAAGCATGAATGCTACCTAATCCATTAACTCAACATTAGTTCTTTTAGTTGTTTCTAATGACATAATTTCCCAAGATGATATTAAGAGGCTTGTTCTCATAGATCTAAATCCTACTAAGTCCCCTGACCCCACACTAGTTGTTTAAATTGCTTCTAATGACATAGGTTTGCAAGATAATATTAAGAGACTTGTTCCCACTAGTCCAAATCATGCCCAATCCCCTAATCCAATACCAGTTCTTTCAATTGTTTCTAATGACAATTTTCCAATATGATATTAAAAGGCTTGTTCCCACTTATTCAAATACCGTTGAGTCCTTTGACCCTACATCAGTTGTTTCAATTGTTTTCAATGACTAAGGTTTCCAAGATAATATTAAGAGACTTGTTCCAACAAGTTTGAATCTTGTCTAGTCCCCTGATCCAATATCAGTTCTTTCAATTGTTTCTAACTACATAGTTTTTTTTATATCAAGAGACTTGTTCTCACATGTCCAAATCCCACCGGTTCCCTTACCCACACATCATTTGTTTCTATTGACATATGTTTCCTAATTGATATTAAGAGACATGTTCCTACATACCCAAATCCCAACAAGTCTCTTGACCCAACACAAGTTTTTTCGGGTGTTTCTAGGGTGTTTCTTCCTACACCCATTAAATTTCTCCTTGCATCCCATCAATTAGGCAAAATGATCAAAATGTCCCATCTAATTCACCGTCATTCTGGAAAGCTTTTTCCATAACATACTCTAGAAAATTTATTTCGGATAACACATTTTGAAATGTATATAATACGTTTTAGAAAGTTTATTCCAAAAATTTTGTTCCAGAAAAAGTTGTATGGGAATATATTTTATGAATTTCGAAAAAGTATGTTCCAGAAACATTCCAAAATAGTAATCCAAAAGTATTTTTAAAAGAGTTAAAACAGTCTTTTTAAAAATTAATGGGGTGTAGAGAGAAATTTATTGAGGTGCATAAAGACCCTTGTTTCCAATGACATGGTGCTCCAAGATGATAGTAAGAAACTTGTTCTCATAAGCCCAAATCTTGCTTGAGTGAACCAACTTCAATTGTTTCCAATAATATAAGTTTCCAACTGAAATAAAAAAGACTTATACATGTCCATATTCTGCCTAATCCTCTTTTCGGACATAGATTCCCTATATAAGATTTGAACTTATGTAGCTTTGTTTGTGTTTTGTGATTAATGTTTTTGTTTCATCTTTTCTAGTGGAACATGTAAAAGTTCTTGACTTATGTTCTTTATTGTTTTTGTTTGAGGTGTTCTTTAATGTTTTCATTAGAGGTGGATGTTGTTGACAAACCTTGGGTAAATAACCATTTTGTGAGAATTGACTTTCGAGTAATATCACCATATAAATTAAAAAGAAATCAAAATAATTATTATTTCTTTTTTTTTTTTT
>Ga0123341_1004965_pt1 | contig 11783 bp, 6 predicted proteins | sample Turbeapinknodule_FD_89959 | JGI IMG/M metagenome (GOLD analysis project Ga0123341, IMG submission 89959) | Root nodule microbial communities of legume samples collected from Mexico - Turtle bean Mexico pink nodule | ecosystem: Host-associated > Plants > Roots > Nodule | place: Mexico: Nepantla... | reverse complement strand
GCCTATTCTCAGAGCAGCCCTTGAGATTGAGGAGGAGAATCCCAGAGTTGCCTATCTTTGTGAGTATTTTTTCATTGGGTTGTTTTGATGATTTATTTTTTAATTTTTGCTTGATGTGTGCAAATAGTGAGGTGTTGTGTTGTTAGTAGGTGTATAATGTCGGGGAATGTTCACCAGGATGGTTGGTGTTTTGTGTATGGAAGTAGAAGTATATAAGGCTGTGTGGATTTCCTTTGGATGTTTTGGGCAATATGTCTTTTTCTTTTCTTCATTCTTAGAATGAAAGAATAATTTTTATTATGGAAGAGAACAGTGCAAAAGTTAAGGCTGGGGTATTCTAATTAAGAGTTGCAAATTGCCAAAATTAACAACCAATGATAAAATACTTAAAATAAAAGATTTGTATCTCATGTTATTGCATGATTGTACCGTTTGTTGGAGGGGTGTTAAAAGTAGTGTAAAAGATATGATTTGATCTAAGTAATTAGGGAAACATGTACGACTTATAATTAGGGATATTCTCCATTATTAGCCATTATATTAGGTTTCCCTATATTATGGTTTGAGTGATCATAAATAAAGGGTTTACATGCGTGGTTAAACTCTTTATGAGGGGCGAGAATGAAAGAGAACAGAAAATTTACCAGTTCACACTGAGAGACCACATCCAACACTCACCTCACACATTAAATGATCATCATAAGGAAACAAGAAAATAAGTGGCAGATTGCGTCCATGTTAAACCACATCACTGGATTAGAGCTTTAGTGCTTATCTTGTTGAGTACTGCTATCCAAATGAAATACAAAATTTTAGTATGAGCTTTGGATTGGACTTTGAAACAGTGTTCTGTTAAAAGAAGAGCTTGACAAATAAGCCTAAATGAAAATAATATGATCCTGTATAAGGGAAGTAACTGAGATATTACCACTGCACTGAATATAAAAAAGGTAAGAGTCCCTTGCAAAGAATTGAAAATCAGTTAAGAGGATCACTGGTCAGTGGTTACCACTAATTATGTTTTCCAAAATTTAAAACTTTCCTGTCCCTCTACTTTTCAATTCTTCTCTCAACACTATATATCATAAATGTTATGCAAAGTGGTGGAGAGTCCCCATGTTTTCAAAATGAAAGGATGTGTAGCCTGAATTCATTGTTCCTTACTGACCCCAGAAGAATGTAGTAGTAACAGTGATGGGATTTTATGAAATCACAGGAGACTGGGAAATTAATCCTCTTAGGGAAAAGGAAAAGAACAATTAAAATGGCCAAATAATCACTCAATGAAAATCATTTAGTGGACTAAAGAAAGTAAGCTGTTGGCACTTCAAATATTCATGAAATTGAGGTACAACAATATTGAATTTCAATTAAGCAATAATTATCAAGTTAAAATAGTGTTCATTTTCCTTAATTGATTGATTGAAACCCTTACAGTAGATGCTTATATCTTTAGCATTGCATTTCACCACCAATGTTGTCCTTATGACTGCAGACCTGTTAACACATACTAATATTTCTCCCTATATTATTTAGAAAAAATTACTTGTTTTTAAAGCTTTCTGAGAGTTCTTGAAAAATAAATGATTATTTTCTCAAAATAAAATAAACCAAGCCTCTAGTAACTCTTCTGCATGTTGTTTCTCTTGACATGCACTACTTAACGAAGACAAAAATTAAAGTTGTCTTTATATTGTTTATGTTACTATCATCATTTGTGATTTGTAATACCATTTATTTAGAGAAATATTTCCTGTAAAAATGTGCAGATAGATTTTCTGCTAAACTGACATCCTTTCTTTTCCTTTTTGTTTCTTGAATTGATAAATACTCTGTAAAACAATTTCATATATGTTTACTTCAAACTATGTTCTGGATTTATATGATAAAAAGCTTTTGTTTGTGAACAATGAATGGTGACTGCAGTTGTCACTTATTTGAAATTGTTTCAGTTCATTCTCAAAAGAACAACATGTGGTTACTCATAGATAGATTTCATAGTCTTCGGAAGAAACTAAACGATTTCTATCTATCCTTTATGAGGGAGATCCACTTCAACTACTCTCTAAAATCCTATTTTCTAAGGGCAATTTTGACGAACCTAAATTTTTGGTCTGTTTAACATAATCCAAACAGAATTAAGAAGAGGAAGGGTATAACAAAATAAAGTTTAGTAAAAATATATACAAAAAATTCATTATTAGTTATTGCAAAGTGTCACATTAAAGCCAGATTCCGCTTTTAGAATTGTTACTTTGATGGTGAACACAAATTCAAAGTCAACACCTAAAAGAGAAATGAATCAATATATAGAATGGAAGTGTTGCTTCAGTATCTCAAAGATATATGGTACTGATGTTTGCTTGTTAAATTAGGTCGCTTCCATGCATTTGAGAAGGCCGACACTATGGATCCAACATCAAGTGGGCGTGGTGTTAGTCAGTTCAAGACTTACCTATTCCACAAACTCGAAAAAGTACACTGTCTATTTTTATTTTCTTACATTTCTTATAGTTATTGAAGGTTCTGTTTTGTTTCCTCTGGTCTCTATATGCTGGTAATGATGGGTGTCCCGGTGATTTATATTTTATATTACTCTCAGCCTGGTAGGGTTTTCTCTTTTTCATTTTAATAAAGATTTTTCTATCAGGAAAAACATTATACAATGATTATATTGATTGATCATTTACAAATAAGCCGAGCAGTCATTTCTTACTTGCTACCCGGAAATAAAAGTCAAGTAGTTGATGTATTACTCATTTTTTAAATTTATTGGTTGCAGGAAGATCTGTTTACTGAAAGACTTGCAAAAAGAGGTGATGGCAGGGAGATGCAGGCCTACTACCAAAATTTCTATGAGAAGAAAATCCGGGATGGAGAATTTAGCCAACGACCGTGAGGCTTGATCTAAATCTTGTGCTTCCAAGTTTTGTGAATTGTAATATGATATTTTATTGTTCCGATGTTGCTCTTGAAGTGAGGAGATGGCCAAGAATGTTCAGATTGCCACCATACTGTATGAAGTGCTGAAGACTACGGTAGCTCCATCAAAAATTGCGGAGAGGGTTTGTTTTGCTTTACTAGGCTACCTACCATGTCTAAAATTTTAGAATTCTAGAAGCATAGCTCAGACCTGGACTAAGGATGTTGTTTTATTGACAGACAAGAAGGTATGCTGAGGATGTTGAGCGTAAGAGGGGACAATATGAACACTATAACATTCTTCCATTATATGCTGTTGGTGTTAAGCCAGCAATCATGGAACTTCCCGAGGTTTGTGTGTCTGGGATATTGTGTTTCTTTTGCTTCTGCTAATGATATAATTTCTCTGAAAATTTAAAGTTTTAATCTACTTTCTTTCTTTTCTTGAAAATTAAAGATCAAAGCAGCAATTCTTGCTTTATCTAAAGTGGACAATCTTCCAATGCCCATAATTCGTGCTAGACCTGATGCATCTAATGATGATTATACAACACCTACCGATAGGCCTAAAAAAGTGAATGATATACTTGATTGGATTGCCTTAGTGTTTGGGTTTCAGGTAATGGTTATTCTCTCTCTCCCTCGCCTTTCTATTTCCTAATTTCACTTTGATTGGAAATTGTCCTTGTTACAAATGTAGGTGAATAAGGTGCTACATTTATTATTAGTTCTTGGTTTAAGTTGGTGGTGGATGAAGAGATTTTGATTGGAGTGATGATTGGGTTTTAGAAGTTGTATTTATTGGAGACATGGAATCATTGTTTTAGTTTTTACTATTTGATAAAAGGATTCCATTTTTTGATGGCACGAGGGTTAGTTTGAAAAGGGTGGATTGAGGGTTTATTTTATATGTTCCGCTAAGCATATTTAAGAGAACTAATGATTTCTGTTTTTTACCAATTTATCAAGAGAACTTTTGAAATATAGTTTGTTTCTCCCCAAAATGTGTTACCAAATATGCACTCAGTTGAACTTGTGTTAACGTATGGCTAATCTGGAAGCAACAGGATAATGATTAATGACTAGAAAAAGCGATGTTTCATAGGTATGGACCATAGTTTCAACTTAGGTTGGAATTTGAGAAGGGTTCTCAATAGATTTTTCGTTGTTCTCTGGTATTGAAAATATGTCTCAGCAATGCTTAGAGCATAATCATTTGCAGGTTTGTCTGTTTTTGGCTGAAGCATAATGTCTGTTTTTTCAATGGAGATATTCTCCTTGAACCTTTTATGACATTAGGTTTTTTCACCACAAACATGGCAAATGAACAAGTATTAGTCATTCGTTTGAAAGTTTGGCTTCTTTGATGAGCTTTTATTAATAAATTTATAAAGCCATTGAAGAGCTCAATTTAGCCGACCCTTATTTGAATCTATCCTTGGTACGAAAGTTATAGTTTTCAATTTTTATTGCAATCAGCCAATGACAAATACTGGTAGGTATATTTGTCATGCACATTTCTATTGAACGATCTGATATACTGTTTCCTTCTCTTTTGGGATATGAAGAAAGGAAATGTGGCAAATCAAAGGGAGCACCTTATATTATTACTTGCCAACTTGAATATACGGTACAGGGTTGAATCATCTTCTCAGGTGAACTATTATTTCCAACATAGAACTTTTGTTTTTCGTATTTAATGGACAGGGTGATGCTAAATTTCAGAGTTGTAATTACACTTCTGGTTATCATAGTAAAAAGCTAATACAAAGCTTGCTGCAGCTTCATGTAGCAACTATAGAGAATTTGATGGAAACAATTTTCAAAAATTATGAGTCATGGTGTCATTATGTGGGTTGTACATCCAATGTCAGGTGATTGAATGTTTAATTTTGGGATAATAAAACCCAAAGACTTGGACCCTAAGAGTATATTTGGAATGAGGAGTTGGAAAGGGAAAGAAAGGTTAAGTTTTCAATTTTAAGTAACATTTTTTTAAATGAAAGGAAAAAATTGAAGTATTATTTGTTTTATATAAATGTTTTATAGCTATCAATTTAAAACTGTAAACTAACCCTCCTCTCCCTTTCTCTCCAAACCCTTACCCAAGCATACTCTAAATTTCGTTTCATACAGTGTTTATTTACTAACAAGAGCTCATTGATTCATTTTGGTGTTAATTTTTAACACTAGGTTTCGAGAAGATTCTGACTTGCAACAGATAATGCTGATATATATTGCACTTTATCTTCTAATATGGGGAGAAGCTTCGAATATCCGCTTTATGCCTGAATGTATTTGCTATATTTTCCATCATGTAAGTTCTCTATGACCTAGCAAGCATTCATTCTTCTGCTGTGCCTGCCCTGTGAGTCCACCATCTTAATCTCATGCTCGATTTATTCATAACAAGCTTGTGCTTCATTAGGTTACCAAAATGTTTTTTGTTACCTCCTTTAACTTATCATTTTACCATCATTCTCATCTCCATCAATAGCATAACTGTTATAGCTTCCATCTGTAACCATACTTCTTATCAATATGTTTAATGTCTTGAATTCTTCTTCTTAGACAGAATGACAGCATTGAAAATTAAGTAGAAGATATTTCTTGAATAAAAAGAACATTGTAGATTATATTTTTAGATTAAAGAATTAATATCATTCTAATTATTTACCAAAAGTCATTCTAATTAGGCAAGACCTTTTGTATACACAGCACAAGATTCACTTTCTTATTAATAAATTAATTTTCTAGCTGAATGTCTTTTTAAAGGAAAAAGATTTCTTCAGGGTATCACTTCTCTCATGAAGTTCTAATCAATTTTTTTTTTTAAAAATACCTTCATGTGAAATCCCCAAAGAAAGTTTGTGGAATGGAGACTTTTCCCAGTTAATTTTCAAAACACCGCTTATGCCAGAATCCTTTATACCTGATTTGGGAAGCTATGCAACATTTTCAAACACAAAGGTGTACTTGTGGAGGGGAAAGTAAAAACAAGTAATAAAATTGTAAGAGTGTTTACCTTCTACCGCATAAATTATATCCTGCTCAAGCATAAATAGATAATAGAATATCTATTATTAATATTCAAGAACATTCAAACAACTTACAAAGCAAAAGCCATATCAATATCAGACCTGTTCTGAACATGCCTCAAGTTTCACCTAATGAATGACAGACCTAGTTCCAGCATCATTCTTCTAATTCTAGTAGTAGGAACTCTTTTACCTAGCACTGATTCTGACCCTATAGTTTCACAAAATTTTAATTTCAATTTCATGTTTTAACCAAGCAACATAGCAAACATGGGCTAGATGGTTTGATGCCATGTTAATAATTCTCTCTCTTTTTTTTTCTTTGCAAAGATGTGCAATGAAGTCGATATAATGTTAGGTAAGAATCCCTCTCGTTTGACTGAGAGCACTGAGCTAGTAGAAGGACGTGATGATGAATATTTTCTGAGGGCAGTTATATGTCCTATTTACCAAGTTTTAATAAAGGTCAGTATGATGTGCAGTACGTTTTCAAATGTTGTCTGGAACTTGTTTTGCTGTGTGTTCAAATGTTGCCTGAAACTTGTTTCTGTATTTGTTGAAAAAGGAAGCAATGAGAAACAACAAAGGCAAGGCAAGTCACTCCAATTGGAGAAACTATGATGATCTTAATGAATACTTTTGGTAAACATTTTATTAGACTTTTGCTTATCAAATATTTAAAACTCTTGAAACAGTGATATTTTTATATGCATTTGGATAACACGAAGCTCAAACTTGTCCTTTTCCAGGTCTAAAAAATGTTTTGAAGATCTAAATTGGCCAATGAATCTCAAAGCAGATTTCTTTAGGCATTCAGACGAGACACAAACAAGACATCGGGTCTGTCTATGTTCTCTTTGTCTCTCCTTTATTTTCTGTATATATGTGCTATTTTCCAATTGTCAAATTCTTTCATATGTATTGGATGTAGTTAGAATAAAAGAAAATTTATTTCAGTATATCGTTTACTTTATATGCTATTTGTTTGAATAATTTCTCATCTCATGTTATGTGCCATATTTTTATACACTATGCCAATGTGCCTAATAATATCTTTTTTGACCCCTTTATTGAAGAATGATTTTATTTATTAAGACATTTTCATCCCTAAGATATTAGAACAGCCACAACAACTAGGCATTTTTCCACAAGCTGGGACTGGTTACATAGTTCAAAAGATGCCATTATGTTTTGGAAGTTACATTGAAACAAAGGGCTATAGCAAGAATAATCGTATAACTACGGATATGACGTGCTAATTCTCATGGCACCCTCATGAAGGATTCCAGCATCAGAAATTTGGATTAGGGTACACTTTTGGTAAAGATTATATTTTTTTAGAATTTGAAGTTCCATCTCTCCTAAAAGCTAAGTTGCTAGGTGGAGGCCTTTCTTGAATTGGATATGTCATGTATGTATATAACATATTGCTCAGGCTGAATTTCATGTATAGCTATTTATTTGTGTTTTGTACTTGTTCCACTTCTTTTTCCTTGCCCAAGTGTGTTCATTAGACATATAATTGCAGCTTACTTGTATTTTCCTTCCACACTAATAAAATTGTGGCATTGATTATACGCAACGCAACTTTATACTCACCTGGTCAGATGAACTTGCATTTCTTTTTGAAATAATTGATGTACAAATTTCAATGACAGCGCCGTAGCCAAGCCAACATTGGAGTTGGTAAGAGGAAGCCCAAAACAAATTTTGTTGAAGTTCGTACATTTTTGCATCTGTATAGGAGTTTTAATCGAATGTGGATATTCTTTATATTGGCTTTACAGGTAATTGTAGTACTTGGACCTGTGGAATGTTCTTTATGTTGACTTTAACTAAATGTCTAGAGCTATGGTTACGTCTTTAAACTTCACCATGCAAAATTTATTTCAAATATGGAAGTATTTGTTTCAGGCAATGATTATCATAGGATGGAGTTCCTTGGGACCTGTTGGGGTGTTTTTTGACAAAGATGTCTTCAGAAATGTTATGACTATATTCATTACATACGCTTTTCTCAATTTTCTTCAAGGTACTTTATTCCTGTGTTATTATTATTACTGTTCTGGTCTGTGTTATGACTTTATTAATGTTGAATGACCATATTCTTTATGTTGTTTTAATTAGAATTACTGGTATCATTTGTTAAGTTTTTTCTCATATCTTTTATCTGCAGTAACTCTTGATATTATTCTGACATGGAATGCATTGAAGAACATGAAATTTACTCGGTTGCTTCGATATTTTTTGAAATTTGTGGTAGCAGCTGTTTGGGTTGTTGTTTTGCCAATCTGTTATTCCAGTTCTCTAGTGAATCCATCAGGGGTTATCAAATTTGTCACTAGTTGGGCTGGGGATTGGGGGAATCAGTCCCTCTATACCTATGTTGTTGTATTATATATGATTCCAAACATAGTGGCTACAATACTTTTTTTCCTTCCTCCTCTGCGGAGAAAATTGGAGCGCTCAAATATGCGAATCCTTGCCATTTTGATGTGGTGGGCTCAGGTCAGCAACGCATTCATTTATTTGTTCATTTTTTGTGTGGAAATACCTTACAGATGCTTCATGTATTTATATTTTCATTTCTTTCCATTTTCTAATTGAAATATGGTTTTGGTGTGCTTTGTCTAACATTGAGTATGCTGCAGCCAAAATTGTATGTAGGAAGAGGCATGGATGAGAACATGTTCTCACTGCTGAAGTGAGTGAGATTTTCTTATCATTTTCCTTTTAGAATCCAGTTCTTTGTGTGGGATGGATGAGGGAGGATTTCAAGGTGGAAACCATCATTTTACTCCAACCACATTTTTTCCTCTTAATTGGCTTAGTTTGTGCTCTGCAAATCTTTTCTTTAGAAAGATGATATTTATAAAAATGAGTGTACAATTCCAATTGTATTTTGTTATGTTAAACATGATTTGATTTATTATATGCTTTATAAGATACTTGTACTTAGTATATAGGGAACCCTTTTCTCGTAGAAAATAATATTTTTCTTTTCCTTAAAGCTTTGTCAAGAAGCTAAGAACAAAGATTTTTTACCCCAAAAATATTCAAACATGCATCTACTATCCTAGTTAAAGACACACTGATTAATATATCTATCAACTTCCTTTTAGTTTTTTCGTCATATGTTTTACAAGACTATTTTGGCCCATATAGAGAGACAACAGTTTTTTTATTTTCTCTTAAAATTTGATCAGACTAATGATTGGGTATTTAATTCAATCATAATATTTGCTGCTTCTATTATTAAGTATCTTTTCATATTTTATGGCTTTAAATATATTGTTATGGCAGGTACACCCTCTTCTGGATCATGCTGCTGATTAGCAAGCTAGCATTCAGCTACTATGTGGAGGTATTATTTATGTAATTGATTTTTTTATTTAAATTTCTTCTAATTTGCATGGCTTGTTGACAATAACACACATGTAAGTGATAAAAAACATGCCCTGAATTCCAAGAGTGATTAAAATCTTCAATGACTTGCTTTCTCTGTCAAAATATCCTTTCAAATTGCACTCAAATAAGGTAAATTTTGGTTTTGATTCCTAAACCTTGTATGACTTTTAGTCCCAATAATTTTTTTTTGAAGTTTTGGTACTTGTTATTTTATTTTGATCCCTATTAAATATCTATTTTTTCATTTTAGTCCCTATAATATTTTGTTCGTTTTGAAACTAGTCTCTTGAAAAATTTGAGGGACTAAAAGCAAATAATCTACATATAACAAGAACTAAATCATAAAAGTAGATATTTGCAAGGACTACAATAAAATAACAAGGACCAAAAGAAAATGTCACAGGCACCCGTTGTTAAGAATTTTTTTTTATAAATATAAAAAAGTACAACTATACTTCAAGAACAAAAAAGCATATTTAAGCCTTCATGTTATTTTGAGTGTTAGAATATCTACAAAATATTTTAGAGGACAATTATTGCGTGTAATAGATTACTATAAATAGGGTTGTTAGTGCATTGTCTATTGTATTACATCACTTGAACAAATAAGAGGACCGAAAGACAGTGTATTCAACCTACAGTGTTGGACTTTTATTTATGTATATATATGATACAAAGAAGAGGCAAGGCACTTGCCTAAAACACTAACCCTAAAGTTGGGTACACACATAAGAAAAATAAAAAAGAAAGAAAATAACATTACATTTATTAAAAGAAAAGGAAGAATAGGATAAAATCTCTTGTGTATATTGAACACATATGATTATGTTTATATAGAAAAAGAAACATATGAGCTAAGTCCATTACATAAATAGAAATATCTAACAATATCTATAATATCTCATAATATCTAATAGTATCCGTTGGAGATCCCACGTCGACTAGAGATAAGAATATTTCATTGTTTATAAGTGGGTGCAAACCTCACCCCATGAGCCAGTTTTATGGGGTTGAGTTAGGCTTAAAGTCCACTTCATAATATAGTATTAGAGCCATTTAAAGCCTATCCTAGCGAGTGTTTGTTGGCCTATCATGCCATCCGCTATCGGGCCGTTATCGGACCACCCATAATATGTTGTCCCATGCACGAGCTGTCACACTCGGCGTGAGGGGGTGTGTTGGAGATCCCACATCGACTAGAGATAAGAATATTTCATTGTATATAAGTGAGTGCAAACCTCACCCCATGAGCCAATTTTATGGGGTTGAGTTAGGCTAAAGTCCACTTTGTTATAGTATCTAACACTCCCCCTCAAGCTGTCATATGCAATTCAACTTGTTACAAATGTAATCAATCATAGTCTTGTTACAATATGTAATTCAACTTGTTACAAACCACTTTGCTACTCTTGCACCAAATTGATACGTGAAACTTTGTCATTATTAACTTTTCTAGTTCCAATAACCAATTGACTGACATTCACTATGTTTGTCAAGGGGTCTCGTGTTGATAACATTTGTAACAAGCTTGACTCATCATACTTATTCTCTAGCTTGAGGGAGAATACTAAAGTATGATTTGATTACATTAAATTGGGAAATGTATCACTCTTGTGTGTACAAAACACCCAACTACAAACAATCCTTTCAAGATGGTTTCCGAAGCTATCATAGATCCATTAAAAAGGCCACTCACCATGTTATATACGTAGCAAATCCTGTAACACTAGATGTGGGAGAGTGTATTGGGAAAACCTTAGGTCAACTAGAGATAGTGGCAAAATACACTATATAATGGAGGTAATCTTCATTTTACAAGCTAGTCTTTTAAGATTGAGTTTGACTTTGTTAGTTATAACAGTCTAAACTGTTTTATATGTATTCACTACTGAATTGGGTACTATTAATTCACTACTGAACTTGGTACTATTAATACCCAGTCTTCCCTGTTCTAAATGTACATTCAGTTAGTATTGAATAATAAAGTTCTCTCTTTCCTCTTATTCTCCTCTAAATCTTCTGTTCTTCCTCTATAAGCAGAAGAGCCAGCAGAGAGTGCAGTATTGTAAGCAGAATATGATGCAGTTTGAACTAGATTGGGAAACACATAAAGACCATCTTTAAGCTTGCCTTGGAGCAGGATTTTGTTGGTTCCCTGACGTTTAACAAGACAAACATCAGCATGAAACTCAAAGAAAACATTATTATCACGGGCGAACCTGGAAACACTTAATAGATTTTTAGAAATAGTAGGAACATGCAGAAGGTGGTGTAAAGAGAAGGTATGATGACTATTAATATCTGTAAAAGTTGCAGAACCAATAGAAGTAATAGGAAGCTGGAAACCATTACCTACAACCACCTTTTCCGAACCTGTGTAGGGAGTTGTTGTGGAAAGATTGGTGCCATGAGCAG
>Ga0123341_1004964_pt1 | contig 11783 bp, 4 predicted proteins | sample Turbeapinknodule_FD_89959 | JGI IMG/M metagenome (GOLD analysis project Ga0123341, IMG submission 89959) | Root nodule microbial communities of legume samples collected from Mexico - Turtle bean Mexico pink nodule | ecosystem: Host-associated > Plants > Roots > Nodule | place: Mexico: Nepantla... | reverse complement strand
TTTATATCTTTATTTTTTTTCAAATTTTTCATTGAATATGGTGAACATAAAAGAAGGATAAATATTTATTTATTTTTTCTGGAATTCTTCTTCTTTAAATTTTATCTTCAAATATAAAAAGGGTTCAAATCTTAAAGGAAGAAAACTGAGTTATTTACATCATATTTATTATTCTTACGTGTCACTTAACAAATATGTCATCACTTAATAGATGTTCATAACGTCATTCATGAAACCATTACTCTCTTTTTTCCTTAAAAGAAAATAATTCTAAACAAATATATGTGTACAAGGTCACCAAATAATAGATAATTCACGGTTTAAATAATGTAAACAAATTTTATGGAACCAAAAATAAAATTAAAAATTACTTGGACCAAAAAAAATTAAAATAATATATATATATATATATATATATATATAAAGTTATATTGAGTTGTATGTAGCACATATACGGATACGGACACTGACACAACACGGATACGGACACGAAGATACGTATCATCTCTAAAATGTAGGATACGGGGAAACATATCTATATATTATATAATTTTGAATTATATAAATTGAAAATAAATATTTATGTGCAAAAGTATGTTCCATATTCTTTTGGGAGTAAAAAGATATTTTTCATGACTGGTTCAAAAGAATTTGTTCTTATTTTTATAATCATAATAAAAATTTATACAATAAATTTGAGTTTTTAGAAAGTTATTTTTATTTATACCTTTTAAAATTGTGTTAAAACTGTGCTAGAATTTTCAAAAATCCAACAAATATTTTTTTGAATTGAACACTTCACCGATAAGTATCCTACGAATGTCGTACGAGTATCGACACAGATACATGTGTCCGACGCGGATACGCCATTTAAGAAAAAGTGTCCAAGCCTCCTACGTAGTTGATGATTTACTTTAAGAGATGTGTCATCACTTAATAGAAATTAGTAAATTGATGAATTGTTTTCTTTAATAAAAAATAATTTAAAAATGTCTCACTTCCAATGAGTAAATGACGTGTCACTTAAAATAATTTAAAAATATCTCACTTCCAAGGAATAACACTTAAGAGACAATTCATACCTAAGTAGTGTTAATATATAATAAAACTAGGGTAGAAATAAAAGTTTTATGATAGAAAAACAAAATATAAAAAGTTACTGACACCCAAAAAAAAAAGAATACGTGTATAACTTCTACTCCTTTGTGTCACTTTAACAAATATGTCTTCACTTATCAGATTTTAGTATACAATGGGAATCAAAACAAAAAAATCAAACTTTTTATTAAAGACCAAAATAATGTTTTTTACTTATAATTATATAAAAAAATTCACAATTATAGAAAAAGTTAAAAAGTTACTTAATTCTAATCGATATTATTCATGTTAGTCCTTTTAGTTTGTATACACTTTCAAGTTATATATATCATGAGACTTTGGAAAAAAACTTATTTTATATTGATTGGTTTCATTAATGTCAAGGAGCAACATAATTGGCGTTTTCCAAAATGAAGCAAGAACAATTCAATTCTTTTTCTTAAAAGTAATTTTTGATTAAAATGAGCCGAAATGAGAGTTTTTTGGATCTGAAATAATATTTACATCACCTCTTTGACACACTCAGAACAAAAGGGTTGGAAACAAAATAACAGTGTGCTGCATATAATCCAATAAGAAGATTGGTCACCATTGCCACAAGATACATACCACACACATCTAATCACTAGATTGGGCTAAGACTAACACTCCAACCCATTTGAACATCAAACAACAAAATCAACTGAAAAATAATGAAAAGAAAACTTGTTCTTATCATAGACAGGTTCATTGCTGGATCAACATTGCATTGTAACTTCCCTCCAATTTTGTATAGCTTGAGACAACACTTTCTCAATTACTTGTGCATCCACATGGAGGGTATTGTTCTCCTGGAAGATCAACAAAGAATCCAATTTGTCAGTGACTTCATCCAAATTGAGGTCACATTGTAGTGTCAATATTTCTTCCCACATAATTTGTTTTGAAAACAATTATCTTCTAGACATCATAGGAGGTTAAATATGGACAACTCTATAAAATCAATATGGAACCTAGTCCTTTCTGGTTAGATTCACTGATAGTGACAGTATTCATGATTCAGAATTCCATGCATTATTAGTTTCTGTCTGAAATGTGCTTTGCATGTTTGAGTGAGTGTTTCACCTTATTAGTATTACTTACTTTGATTCCAAATGCTTCTAGAGAGAAGCTCTCCACACAAGAAGCCCTAGCCTGCAGCACCTCAAGACCAAGCCTTTCAAAGCCTTCCAATATGAATGTCAACAATCCCTGGCAACTCCTTTCACACACCACCTTGATCATAAACCCCTCCTCTTGAGTTTCCCTGTAAACCATTTTCTCTCTTTCTCTCTCTCACTCATGCACACACAAACTATGAAGTGAACTATATATAAAGAAATCCAAAACAGAAGTGTATGGTTAGTGAAAAGGACGAGAACAAAGAATCTTGTTGGTCACATGTGAAACAGATATGGAGTTACCGTAGGTGGCAACTGTTTTAACCTTTAACTTATAGGGACAAACTTGTTTTTTTTTATCCTGCTAAATTCATAATCACCAGAGTCAAATTTGTTCTATCAGCAGATTAAAACTTAGCTAGCTGTTTTGATATGCAGCATATTTCTTAGTCCAGATATATTTATAAATTAATTAATAGTGTTACATGAAAACATATTTCACTTCTCAAGTTGAGACTGTTTCAAGGGCTTAATGGTATGCAATTGTTGGAGGGATATCATGTCAAGGTTAGAAAAATCAGTAGCCAATGCCATATTTATGTAACATTGTACATATATTAAATGTTATGTTTGTACAAAATTGATTGTTCATTAATGTTCTTGTTGCAATATTAGAACAATTCATAAAAATGAAAAAAAAAACCATTAATTATGATATCAAGTGGTCCTACCCCTTGGAGACCACCATAGACACTAATTGCAGATAAGATCCCACAAACTTCAAGATATTACACACCCATATTAAGATCACTCCATATATCATCCATGGTATGAATCATCTTCTATCTTGATCTAATATTGAAACATATTTTATTATTGGTAATTTTAACTGATAAACATATATTTTAAAAATAGATCAAATCTTCTTTTCAACATTAAAATTTTTCATTAGTTAAGATCAGATATATTATAAGATAGTAATTGAATAAATTCCTATGAAATTGTAAGATGTTAAGATTACTTCACTATAAAGTTTCCATTAATAATGATTTTTAATTAAAAAAGTATAAGATACAAATTGATGAATTATTCAAACCTCATTTAAAACATATCCCCCACATCTTTTTTAAGTGTTATAATTTTTAAATATTTTTATTTCTATTGAAATGTCATTGTCAAATTCAAACCAACATTATACATTCACATTATCTTTAATCAATTTAGAAGTATTATAAATATTTTATTAAAATTAAGAAAATGTATTATACTTCTTGGTATCTAAAAAACACATTTAATTTAAAAAGGATATAAATGAGTAACATTTTTGCATATTTGAATCAAAATTTGTAAAAGGGATTTTTAATTGACATTAATTATCTACATGTGTGAATGGTTTCATAGGTATAAATTTAATCTAACAAAAGCTATCCAAGATAGTTTTTGTTCAACTTAAACCAGATTCATAATGAATTTGTTAAGATAAAAGAAAATGTATAAACATGGTTTTAGATAGTTGAAGGTGAAGTGAAACATATATGATGAAGAAGGATGAATGGAAATGGAGAATGTGGAAGGTGGTGGTACAGTTGTGTGGCGTGTGAAATAAGGCTTGGCTGTATGCAAAACACAGATATATACGAAAGATGAAGCGTGTGGGGTCAGTAAAAGAAGAGCATTGAGAAAACAAACGTTCTTCTTTCTGCATGGCAACGTGATAAAGCAATGAAAGAGATGGTGATGCATTGGTTAAGTTACATGCTGGAAAGGAATCTCCATTGTTGATTGAGACACAAATCCATAGTAGCAACTAGCCAAGCTAAGTGTCAAAAACATGTTACAGTTTTATGTGCCATCTTTGGATGCCTCCAAGCATTTCTCACGGGGAAGGGATTCTCTCTCTCTCCCTCTGTTCTTCATTTGGCTTCTGCTACCAACAAAAGTTAAACAAACTTTGTTTTTTATTATAGATGTGTTGATGAGAAAGAAAATTCGATGCCAATTGCCAATTCTTTTCAGTTTCTTTCCAAACCTTAGAGTTAAAAAGGTTGCAAGATATGTCGTCTTCAATCTGCCGTTTCTTATTTCATTGTTGTGGAACCATCAAATTTAAATCGTAAAAAAAAAAGTTACATTTTAGATTTTCTGCTGGCATTTTCTTATTTCTTCACAAAAGTTTCTTTGAAATTTCAAACAGGTAAATGGAAAAATAAATCAACCTCCTTTTGTCTTAACTAAAGCTTTTCACTTTGGATTCCTGTCAAAATTCTCAATTCCCTTCACTGTTTTAAAACAATAAATAAATCTGAATGCTACTAAAAGTACTGCAACCCAATACCTTACTTCTATTGAGTATCTTTATAATAAGGATTTTTTTTTATATATTTAGTTTAGATATACAAGTTGGAACAAATTAGGATAGAATATACTAGAGAATTTGATGAAAGAAGAGAAACAATTTTATATTTTATAGTAAAATAGAGAAACAATTTACAGTTTTAATTAGAGAAACCATACAATTTGAGAAAATCAGTAATATATATCCCAATCTCAAATTAAAAGAGTACGCAAGAGAAAAATGAGCTTATCACATAAAATATTATGTGAAATATATTATGCATGGATTTGTTTTATTATACGGTACATTTTAAATTAAAAGTACACTCGGTAGATAGAAAGCTAGAATTTTGTCGTGGGAAGAGAGGACTTTTTTATTAATTTTGTTCTCTCATCAATACCATTCTTCAATGTTTCTTGGTATAAGGTGTCTTCTTTGGTGCTGAAGAAAATTTTAGGATTTTTCTTCGAAGTTGTGGTTTGAAAGGAATGAAGATTGTTTGGCTTTTTTGGAAAAAAGTTTGTGAATCACGAGAAGTTGACAGTCTTGGTATCCTGGTTATGCTTGGCTTGATGTGACGTCAGTTGATCATAATCATTATATTTCACATTTCTTGCATTTTAAATTGTGCAATGTTCAAACCTTTGTAAATGTTGCTTGGGGAAGTGTTTGGATTGCAGTTATTAGTGAGATTAGGAGGTATAAGAATAAACACATCTTTAAATGAGGGGTTAACATCTAAATTTGCCTATGCATGTTTTTCTTTTCCTGATATGTGTCTTGATTTGTGGACTTGTTTTTTTTTTTTATCAAGAGCCTTTGATAGTTTTGAGTTGGTGGATTTTGTGGTGTTTTCTTTAGCTACCCCAGTTGGTTTTGAGTTGGCAGCTTTTGATAAGTTTGTAGGGTCTCTCTTTTTAAAAGAAGAGTTGGACCACCCTGAAATGATTTATATTTACTTATTTTTTCTTGCCGATAAAAAAAATACTACATTTTAAACACATCTAATTAATGCCATTTTTTGTTTTGTTTTAGACATATCTAATACACATAACTAGATTTTGTATCTGATTTTCTTGCTTTGTTGATTTTCATCAATTTAAACAAAAACCTATCTGAGCAGTAAAAATACAAATTAATTTATTAGATGATTGTATGTAAATATCCATTTATAATATATTAGTTTTTTTCTGATAAAAACAAATTAATTTATTAGTAATTATTTACTATATTTTGCACAAAATTAATTATTCACAAATTTTCGTACAATTTAAATAAAGCCTACAGGAGAAGTAGCAGTACAAATTAAATTATTAGTAAGATTGCTTAAATGGAAATTCGTAGTCGGAATTTATTTTAATCTTTTTCTTGTACTTTTTATCTTTTAAATAATATATGATATAAAGTTCAATTCAAACCTACACACATATTTGATATATGGGAATTGAGAAAGCAATTATGTATAACTTGTTCTGGAGATAGTGGAGATTATTAAGGAATTAGAATCCATGGAGGTTAGCGATAGCGAGAAGAAGTTTAGGAATAAGGTGATCTATGATAATTATAAGCCTTAAATGTGAGATTAATGGCAAATGAGGAAGCTGAATTAATTTGTATTCAAGAAACTAAAATCAGGACTCTGATATAATAATGTAGGTGGGCACATAATGAAGCTGAAAATGGTGAGGGGCATCTTAATTATGTGGCATAAAGAAACTTTTAGTTATGTTTGATGGGTCAATAATAGGTAGGAAATATTGTTTTTTTCTCTCTATTTGTTGATTTGGGAAACCAGCGAATTTGTTTCTTTTTTTTTTTATGTATAAGGGTTGAACCACCTCTTAAGTGATTCATGTTATTCAATCTTTATTGCTGATAAAAAAAAAATATTTAGTATAGAAAAAATTGCACAACCAAGGGCAGCATTAGTCACTAATGAATGGTTACAGAAATAACCACACATCAAACATTACATTCAACCTAGCAAAATCTTTGACCATTGTGCCAAATGTTAAATTCATCTGTAAAGGACTGGTGACGAAAGCCATTTAGATCCTTAGATGTGTGGCATTCAGTGGCAGGCTTCAAAGAATTTGTGAAAGATAAATGTGATTCTCATAATATGTAGGGGAATGATTTACACTTTCTGATATTATCAATATGAGCTTTGTTTAGAAATCAAATTAGAATTGATTGAATCTTGATTAGATGATATTTTGATTTGATTTGTATTTATGTTTTAAAGACATTTGTTTGATTGAATTAATTAATTGAACTAGTTGTTAAACTTAAATTTAAATATTTAAAGAACTAGTATAATTAAAACTGTATGGATGTTGAATTTGAATATGTGAATTTACTTCATTGCCAATTATTTTCATTTTCAATTTGTGTTTGCGTATTATTTCTGTTTCAATTCTAAAAATTTATAAATTAAATTGTATATGAAGAATATTAAAAATTGAATACAATGAATGTGTGTCATTTGAAAATCAACCTAAGTCATGCATGCTTTATATTACAAAATTTTATTGAGATTTAGATTTTTTATTTATTTCGGAATCACATAAAAAGAAAGGGTATTTTTAATTTTGCAATTTTCTTATGTTTCCTTGAGGATGATTGTAGTTCACAAATGTTAGATGTAAAAAAAGTGATTGTTCTTAATATCATATGGGTTCATGAATGCTTGTAAGCATGGTAACTAGTTAAACTTCAGTTCTTGTCTCACCATGCTAATTCACATCTACAACTTAATGGGTAACAATGTCATGGCTAATTGTGTTTTTGAGTTAGTGATTCTGAAGTCCTTTGTCAATCACAATCATGCAAGGAAAGCTACCTATGTGGTGCTAGTGTTTTGGAAAATGTCAAGTAAGTGTTATGTAAATGGTGTTGCTTGGTGCTCCTAGTTTGATTGCTTGTAATGGTAGTTTTAGAGGCAGTGTTGGAGATTATCTTACACATTTCTCCATTTTTGTGATTAAATTAGCCTTAAATGTAGAGTTGATAGATGTCATCTTGGCTTTTAAGATCACAGTTGTTAACAGTTGAAGCAACTCTCTTTGGTGGGAATGTCATCTTTAGTTGCTTTAAGGAAACTTCCATGTTGTGGTGGATGAGATGAATATAAAATTGTTGTATGTTTTTTATTTTTTATCGGCAAGAATTGTTGTATGTTATATGTACATGTGTAAAACTATTATTTGTTTTGCTTGGCGTATTTGGTGTCTATGCTTTGAGTGGATTTGTGTGTCATTTGTATTTCACAAGGATCCCAAGTCAAATTTTGCACAATTCAGGATGAGTCAGGCTTCTGTTTCGATTGACGACGTTTAGGGTACAATTTGGGTTGACATAGTGAGCGAAATATGGAATCATAGGAACTCGATCATCTTTAATAGTAGAGTGGCAGATGTGTATGAAGTGTTTGCTTCGGTGCAAGTTAAGGTATGGTCTTGGATTCATGCAAAGTCTCGCTTTGCATATTTCCCGTATTCTAGTTGGGTTTTAAATCCTATGGCTTGTATGAGGTTGATTCATTAAGGTTGGGCAGTGTTGGTCTGGTAATCCCTTTGCTAAGTTGGTAGGTAGGTGATCTAATAGGAGTTTATTGTCAGGTATTTATGTATAAGGGTTGAACCACTCCTGAAGTGGTTCCTTTTTATTTATTTATTTTTATTGCCGATAAAAAAATGGAAAGGATAATAAATGATTTTTTTATCGATAAATAATGAATTAAATAAAATAGGTCATTTGAGGAATGTTTCAACTTATACAACAAATTTGAGACTTTCTATCCAACTTAACCTCAAAGAAGGATCCAAAACATACAAATTATTTAGAAATTACTACCTACATACAATCCAACATTATAACTTGGTCAATTTGTAGTTGGACTTAAGATAAAATTTGTCTTATCTAATAGAATGCCTAATTGTGTTTCTTAGGATTCGTTTAGGAACTAGTTTGGACTCTGACAAGATAGGTTTTCTTGACATGGATTTGGTGTGGCCCCATGATAGATGAAAATATTTTGTATTATTTTTTCATGTTCTTAATGCGTCTTACATGTACAAAAACATGCATGATAGGTAAAACTTAGATGTCACTATATTTAAAAAAATTTAAAATAAAAAATAATTAATTAATTGTTATTATGATTAAATTAGACATTATTTTAGAAACTATAAAAAATATTACTATCTAAATTAGTTTCTATTATTGATAAATCATTTTTAAACTGGTATCTAATTAGCTACTACTAAATAATTGGTTATTAATAATAGAAATTGATTTAGATATCAATATTTTTTTAGTCTTTAAAATAGTATATAATTTAGTCAATATGACAACTAATTATTTTTTATCTTCTGTGTTTGCTGAGAAAAAAAATTAATTATTTTTTGTCTCTAAAATTAGTTTCTATTTAATAATTTTATTGTAATTTGTCAATCTACATGATCTCATTTTTTTTTATCAGCAATAAAATAAATGCGAACCATTTCAGGGGTGGTTCAACCCTTATACAAAATATACAAAGAACAACTTCTAACCTAAAGCTAACCAAAATAACCAACTAAAAACACGAATCTTACTGAAAACCTAACATACTTTAAGAAACCATTCTCATACATTCCAAAGGTTCCAAACACCAGCTAGAGAAGGAGAACGAGGTAGAACGACATTTTGTAGAATATAATACTATCTACATGATCTCATGACTTCACAAGGAAAATATAATAAACTCACTTATTAAATTTGAAAAAAAATATCACTAAAATGACTATCATCAATTGTAAATGCTAAATACTTATATTAGGTTTTAAACACCACATTTAATATATAACTATTTATTTTTTAAAATTTTATATTTTATGATGTATATATAAAATTAACTCTTAAAAATAATTTTTAAATCTCTCTCAACTAGCTAGATTCAAGAAGGAAGGGTAAGGGTGAGATTGATTATGGAATTATTTCTTATTCATAGAATAAATAAACAATTTTTATGAAATTAATTAAAATTAAAAAAATAAATATAGAATAAAAACTTAACAATTTGAACTAAATTAAAGTTTAAGCTAATACTTTTTATAAAAACAACCTAAAGTTATACGATTAATCTATTTTAAACAAATCTTATTACCTTATACCTCGTAGTTTATGATAAACAATTCCAATATGTTAAAAAGAAATGGTCAAAATGACCACAAACCTAATATGAAAAGGAGCTGAATTAAAGGTTCAAATAAACTTCCTGGACACTAAAGGTTTGTAATTTTTGTCTTTATCTTTTCATTGTTTATTAATATTAACTTTTACTTTTTATTGAATTATAGTGTAATAGACAATCAGGAAGCTATGAATGTGACTATTACGTTATACAATGGATGGTTACCATTGTAAAACAAGGCCTTAAAAGTGATTGGAATCAGGTAACATGCTGGTAAATTATTTTTATAATTCTTTAACATATATGTATCTTATAACACTAATTTATGTGAACCTTATTTTGCATGTAGTTCTTCATGGATGAGCAATCAATGTCTTCGGAAGCCATAACATATGTGAGACATTTTTTGTTCACATATTTCTTAAATTTTTATAATTAACTCTAGGATAGCTAATGAGTAATGTAGGAATTAGATAGATAGATAGATAGATAAGAATATAGGTAAAGATATATTATTAATGTTTGTAATACATTTTTATCAATATATATAATTTGATTATCTGAATTTATGTATTTGTCTGACTGGGTTATAATTGAATAGGTCAATTTAGATGAGAATTAGCATTAAATAGAATGTACTAAGAAAAATTATATACTACTATTTACCATAGCCGCATTCTTATATACAACACAAAGATTTATAAGAGCGGCTATGGTAAATAGCTACATTCTTAAATGCAACGCAAAGATTTTTACACCTTCCTTTTATAAATCATTATGAAGCATATAAGAATGTGGCTATTTACCATAATCGCCCTTATAAATCTGCATTTAAGAATGCGGCTAAATAGTCATCTTCTTCTCCGTTAAACATAAGACTACATGTACATCAAAGATAATTAAAAAGTCATCATTTTACAGTAAAAATGACTGTCGTTTTTTACTGCTCTCTTTAAATTTTTCTACACCAGTATCACAACGTTGTTCCTCCATGATAACTTTACATTTTAAATCAGTGTTACCTTTTAAAATAAACATACTCTAATTTTCAACCATCACACAAAATTATACTCCTTTAATGTAAAGAGAAAGAAACTAATTGTTGGATAGAGAAAAATATGAGTAATAATAACCTAAAATCTGAAAAGCAATAGAGAAATGCACATGTATGTACTCGATTGAGACGAATATGACACATTCCAATCATCTATTTTTGAAGTTGGTTGTGGACACGAATGAACAAATTCAAAGAAGTGGTCCAAGAGTAACTGGTGGTTCGCAAGAATAGATATGTCTTGCAGAAGTTTGCTAACTAAAATACTTGACCCATCCAATCACTTATATATCATGTCACCAACTGACTAACAGTTCTGCATTAATTATTAGTGTGCGATATGGTCACTGATCAGAATTTCACTCCCACAAACAATATGAACTACCATGAATGTGACAGGATAAGGCAGAAGAAATAAGAGATATGACTGGACGACATCTTTGTAATTCAAAACTCATTATTACCATTTGGCTTGTTGCATCAACACCATCTGAGTTACAAATTGGAGACAAATATTTTCTCAGTAAAATGTTTCAGTTACAATGTTCATTGTCATTTTTCTTTAAATTTCACATTATTTAAATAATTGTGAAACCATCCTTATTTTTGTTTCAAACTAATGTTTGATATTGTGTTAAATTCAAACTTAAATTTAATCTATATTATGACATATCTCATTTCTAGATCAAGATGTCTATCAATTCAATTTGACATGTGTAACTTTTGCATGTTAAAATTTGGTATAAACTAGTAATATACTATAGTATATATAAATAAAATAATAGTATTTAATTATTGAATTAGTTAAATCTTAAATAAAATTGTTTTTTTCCCTAAAACCTTGTTGTTTTAAAAAATGCAAGATTTTTTCTTTATACATTTTGGCTGACTATTTATTAAAGAAAACTTAATAATGAAACATTTTTCTATTATTTTAGAATAGAACTTAAAAAAGTAATTAATATTTAGCTAGTATAAATT
>Ga0123341_1004962_pt1 | contig 11786 bp, 6 predicted proteins | sample Turbeapinknodule_FD_89959 | JGI IMG/M metagenome (GOLD analysis project Ga0123341, IMG submission 89959) | Root nodule microbial communities of legume samples collected from Mexico - Turtle bean Mexico pink nodule | ecosystem: Host-associated > Plants > Roots > Nodule | place: Mexico: Nepantla... | reverse complement strand
ATCTTACATATCATTTTCTTAAACTTTTTCTTTCAAATCGTCTTTTAAACATAACGATTTTTTTTTTTCAGAAGAAAAAAAAATTTAAACATTAAATATTGACATTTTTTATAACAATAATAATAGAGAGAAGTAATATTGGAGAAGAAGAGGTGAGTAAAATAGAAATAAGGGAGTAAAATTTAGATTGGGTAAAATACCTACATTTCCCTAGTAAAAACTTTAATTATCTTCATTTATAATTAATACTTAATAGATACATATATACCTATAAATGTAAGTGTTATTCACTTTTTTTTTCTTAAAAAATGGCAGTAATATAAAATTTATACTAACTTTGTTTATGACTAATCTTCATCATTGTTTAAAAAAGTCTCTCATCCCAACAATTTTTTTCTCATTTACAAGGTTTGAACTCAAAACATTGTTTCAAGAGATCGAGTCTAATATCATTTGACACATTTTACGATATTTTTGTTTTTTCGTATTCATTATATATCTTTTTCTTTTTTCTTCCTCCTTCTTGTTTTCTCACCTGATACTTTTTTATTCTAAATTGCAGAATAAAAAATATAAAAGAAAAACATTTTGAGTTATGCATTTATATTCCGGATGATGATGAAGCTTGAAAGATTTTAATGGGAGGAAAAAAAGTTTCAAAAACATGCAACAAGTTTTGCGGAATGACAACATTTTACACACGGCGTTAACCATGCTAACTTACAATTAACAACAAGTGAAAAAGATGAAGAAGGGGTGAGAAAGATGAAAATGGTAATTTCACTATCCTCATGGAAGTGCAGGATTAAATCAGTGGGGGTGGAGGAAGAAATGCCCATCTAAACTTGGAACTATATTTCGGCCCAATACATTTCGTCATCTGCCAGTGCCACCGTGTGTCTTTCTCTCTCTAGGTTTCAGTTTTTCCAGCCATTTTCTGTTTAGGTTTTCCATTTTGAAGCTTCGTTCGAAGAACATCCATTCCCAAATTGGTCTTTCTCTTCGCGATCACTGCTTCCGAAATTGAACAAGTTGAATACTTGCAGAATGGTAAAGAAGACAGACACAACGAGGTAAAATTTGGGTAATCACAGAATTATACAAAAAGACTTTCTTCTGACATAATTTTATTCAATGTCTTGAAGCTCTAATTTTGTTGTTTGTCAATATCTTAGAGCTTTATTAATCTCCAATTTTACTGAAATTGATTCAATTTCAAATATTCATTTGGCTATTATTGATACAGTCAAATTCCTATGTTTATGCAGTGTGTGTATGATCGTAGTAGTGTCTCATGTATTAGTAGTTTAGTAGAAGAATTGATAATTCAGGTCCGAGCCAGAGCTTTGGACCTGCTATTATTTTGCCTTTATCTGAACTCAATTTAATGTTCTCTTTTTTCTGCACTGTGGTGTCAGAATTTGAAAACTCATAAGATGGTTTCATTGGTTTGACTCCCAGTTTATCCTGAATTTTCCTTTGATCATATGGATTTTTGTGCTGTTGTTTTGCTCACAAGTCTAAATTTCCAGATGAAGCATTGCACATGAATTTGTCAGATTTTCTGTTTTTTGTTTTTTCATGTGCTGAAAGTTTGCTTGGTTCTTCTTGTCTAGACTAAGGTAGCAGGTAGAGTAAGGGATTTCATGGCAGGCAGTGGCCTGCAATCTTTGGGTCGTGTGAAGCTTAGTGATTTAGTCCCTTCCGACGGGCTACCGTCTGATTCTTATAAAATATCAGTTTCAATTTTGTCACAATCTCTGGCTCAGTTTTCTGCGGTCATCATCCAGTTTCCAGCAAGCGACGGTGCTCTTCTGAGATCTGGTTTAGAATCTGCTCGCCTGTATTTTCATCAAAGGGAAACATACCCACCTGAAGATATAATCCATAATAGCGAGTCTCGTGAGTGGTGCAAAACATCTGGTTATTACGCAGATCCTCATTTGTGGCAAGAAACGTATGACTATAGGCCTGGATTGACTCCTTCAGAGCCTAATAATTCCATTGAGTTAACCCCAGCAGGTTTGCCAGACATATTTGCCTTATTTGGAAAAGCAGCAAGGGATATTCTGGATGCAATTAGTTACCATTTGAATTTGCGCAGCTCTCCATTTGTAGAAATACTGGATAATGTTCCCCTGAGAAATAGGGAAATTTCATCTTCAGTCTTGTCTGTTTGCTGTCACGGAAGGCCATCATTCCAGGGGCCACAGCATCATAATATAACTACTCAAGAGGATGGCCAATTGATTATGTATCCTGACCATGATCACCAGGTTGATAAAAGTTTGCTATCACTTGTCAAGTCTGACAGGGCAGGTCTACATGTAAGAGACTTTCAAGGCCGATGGATTCTTGTGGATGGAGATCTGGGACCTCAAGAAGCTATTGTTTATCCAGGGCTTGCTCTTTATCAAGCAACTGCAGGATATGTAAACCCTGCATTGCACAAAAATGAGATTAATATGGAGGCTAATATGTATGGACGATGTTCTTTAGCATTCAAACTTTTGCCTAAATCAATGACCAACTTGGATTGTTCTGAAATGCGAGCGGCAGGTTTTGGAATTGAAGCTCAGTTCCAGCTTCCTGTCCCAGTGGATGATTTTATGCAAAGATCTCATCCAACAGATCATCTCTTTAACCGGCCTAGTTTCCAGTGCTTCAATTTCCAACCAACTCATGATGGTATGTCACATTCTAATTATATTTTTGTAAGGTTTGTTGTATACTAGTATAGGACGACGACAAGTCACTTTGTTTGTATTCCTCAAAACTTCATTTAGGAACATTCTTAATTTTGGATGAGGCCTGTGTTAATTAGAGATATCGTTAGCCTTCAAGAGTTCTGTTAATAATTCGGAGAACAGTTATCATTCCTTTTTCTATTTTCAACTTAGATTGTGATGAAACACATTATATTCCGTTCTCTCCTAGTCACTCAAGGAACTAGAATGAATTTTAAAGCTTTCTTTTTTTCCTGATGGGTGGGGAATGAATGTCACAACAAATTATTTGGCTGCTAGAAGAATGTGCGGAACATTTATCCTTTTTTTTATGTGAGGGATGTGCTGATAAAAAAAAATAAAATGTGAGGGATGTAGGTATCTTACACACTACATGAGTGCATGATGGTTTCCTTAATTTTCCTTTAATCGAAAATCCCAATATTGCCTGATTCTCAGGAATATTACTATATTAGAGAAAACAGGAAATTAAATTAAAATGATAAAATAACTTTATTTTCTTTATATCATATAGTATGACCAAGCCTCTCAAATATGACCTTACTTTATCTTTTGTAGTGTATCAGCTCCCAACACAAGTTAGGTGACAAGATGGTAACATGTTCATTTGCTTTTGGGAAAATGCTTATCTTCTTAAGTAAGAATAAGGAAGAGGTCCAGAATTCATAAAGTTTACACTTAGATTGTTTTTCTGGCAGAACAGTACTTTTTTCGCTTCCTAATCGTTTGAAGTTTAAACAAAAATTTCCATATTTGGTGTTTCATGAGAATTTTTCTGTTTTATGAGTATGACTGTATTGTGATTGAATTGGTGTCAATTCTACTTTGAGCTTTTGTGAAAATGCTTATTTGCTTAAGTAAGAATAAGGAAAAGGTCCAGAATTCATGAAGTTTGCAGTTAGATTGTTTTTCTGGCAGAACTGAGAATTTTTCTGTTTCATGAGTATGATTTATTGTGATTGAATTAATGTCAATTCTATTTTGAGCTTTTGTGAAAATGCTTATTTGCTTAAGAATAAGGAAAATGTCAAGAATTCATAAAGTTTGCACTTAGATTATTTTTCTGGAAGAACTGTAGCTTTTTCTCTTCCTGATTTTTTGAAGTTCAAACAAAAATTTCCGTATTTGGTTTTTCAATTTTTTTTGTTTCATGGGTATGACTGTATTGAGATTGAATTAGTGTCAATTCTACTTTGAGTGTAGTCCTTAGTGGAAAGTTTTTAACAGCAGGTCCTTGGATCGATGAAATGCTGGTACAGGATCTATGAAGACTTTGATGCGGAGAAGGAAGCAAAATCCCAAAAGCAAACCCTTGCCACCTTCCAAGAGGTTAAGGCTGGAGGCACAGAGAGTTTTGAAAGAAAGGGTACAGGATATTGCAGATAAGAAAGGCATCAAGCTGCGGTTCTGTAATCTCAAGGAATGTGAAAGTCACATTCACAGTGTAGATAGCCCATGTGCAAATATACGAATGGAGATAGGGTGGCCTCTTGGTGTTCCTTTTGTCCATCCTCATGATTTACCTAACAAGGCAAAGCTGGGTTTTCTTGAAGCATATGAACCTGGTTGGACAGAAGCCCATCAAAACTCAGACAGGCTAGTCAACACTCGGCTAACTTTAACTGTAACTCCTTTTTGCAAGTTTCATGTCCATATGACTATTCACATGCTTCATTTTATCTAAAACTGTCTGGTAAAATAGTTGTAGTGTATCTAAAGCTGAAAATATGCGTAATTTTTTCAGGGTGATGAAAAGGTTAAGGGAAGCTGAAGCTTAACATAAATGATTAATTTACACAATTGTAGTTTATCCTCATTACCCAATCAACGTGTTCAATGCTATGATTAGCAACATCATGAATGTTAAGCACTTTTAATTACATATTGAAAGAACCATGGAGATTGCCAATCCTTTGAAATATCCTTTTGTTGAAAGACTGTGAGCCCGTGGTCCTTTACCCTTCACTTCCTTTTGTGTTTAATTGGTTACTTAACTTGGAATGAACCAAATTCCCATATGTTACATAGCAATGTTTGAGACATGAAGCACGTAGGTTATGTAATGTGAAAAATAAAAAAACAAGGAGCGGAAGCTTGTTGATGAGCACCTGAAATCTAGTTATATAATGATAAGTGGTTGAGAGAAGAGCCAGAAATAATGTTGTGGTAGTGTAACTTTAATATAATGATATGCATTGCCTTGATTCTAGGATTTTGTAGAATAGCACACTATTCTCATGCATTTGTTTTAGGTATAGGTCCACTAGCATCTACGGAGTTCACTCTCTATGTTAATTTAACAAAATAAGTTTAACAGAATATGTTCATATTTTGGTGTTTGCAGGAATCAGTCCCCCTGATTTCCAACGTATGGGCGATATATGATCAGGTTGTGAAGATAGGCCTATATCAAGAGGGCTCTGAACCTATTTGTAGCTAGGTTTTAGAGTTTTATGCCTGGTGTCTATATATGCAACATTTGAAACAGATGAATGAAAGAAACGTGCTGCTTTGAATTCCATAGATGTTTGTTGTACATTTCTTAGAGACCTTTGGATTATTAGACGCCAATCCAATCAAAATGAAGGGTAGACTCAGCTCTAAAGCTGATGGAGGTTTTGCAGGCTACTATCAATCAACCATATATAAAATGAAGAATACAGTTTACAGATCAATAGAGCAACTATTTTAAGCTGGAGGAATGCAATGGCTGTCAAATCGCAACAAGTTTGGTTGGAACTTTCTATCCTTGAGTTATGTCAAGCTACCGGGAAGTGTAAACATGATAGCTTTATGTGGTGAGATAGCGTTGTAGCCTTTTCTTTTCATTGTAGATAGAGCTGCATTTTGTGCCATGTTCAGCTATAGCTTGACCTGTTTACTTATTTTGCATTATTGTGAAAAATTAGAGGCTGGGCATATCAAGAGGCATTATCTCATTCTCATTCAGTGTCTGTATTTATATTACTTTAAAATAGTATAATTTACAAAATACAAAATTTAAATAATGTTAGGCTAAAAGTTTGAGGAGTTATGCTATTGTTTTATGCCTTATAATTTAGTTGAAGGGTTATAGGATTACTTGAGTAGAGAAATTGTACGTATCTTATCAAACAGTGAAATTAATTTAATAGAAGATAAAATTGTTTAATTTAAAATATTACAAAAATATTTATAAAAAGTTCTATTAGCCCAACGTCTACAAAAGTTAAACAACTCCCAACATCTGAGCAGAGAGAACATGCATCACGTTGTGTTCAATTTACTGTTATTTCAATTTTTTTATGAAACCGAATATTTAGTTTGTGCACCATTCAGAGTGTGATGAGAATTCTTTACAATGGTTTTAGAGTCAAATTCTTACTTCAGTTTTCAGTGCATCTCTTTCGAAGATAAAATTATGTCACTTCAATCACATGCAACACTAATTTTCAGTTCATTCAACTAAATAATGGAATTATTGAAGTGTTTTTTGTCTTGATCAAATTCCTCAACAAGTTTGAATAGTTTTAATACCTTCAAGCTTTAAGTCTTTTGCTTAGGTTTCCTTTCATAATTAGGATAAAGTAAATAATTATAATATCATATTTGTAATCAATTATTTAATGCATTAATACAATATAATTTTTTTTTCCTTCCATTCAGACCAATCAATTACTTTCCTTAGAACTACTACTACTATTAGTATAACACCTTTGTCATCATTATCTTTTGTTTTTGATATCCTTCTCATGGTTGTAACTACTCTCACCATCCTTATTGTTGGTGTCACCAACCTTATATACATCATCTCCACTTTTTTGTCATCTTAATAATTATCATTGTGTTGTCACCATTCTATTTTTGCGATTGTCAATATCATCATCATCATTATCATAACAATCATTACTACTTCCATTATCAAAATTATTATTTTATCACAAATATATCACCATGGTTATCATAACAATCACTATTACTTTCATTCTCTAAATTGTTATTATCATAATATATTACTACTTTTGTTATAGTTGTCATTACTAAATAATCATCACCATCATCTTTACTATACTACCATTCAACACAATAACTTATTATTATTTAGTATTTGTCACTATACATAACAAATATTAGATATGATTAACGTTTATCCTGCTTTTCTTATATTATATTCTCTAGCCTTTCCTTGTATCATATCCTAACTACCAAAAGAACCCTTAATGTATTAATTACTTGAAACCTGCAACAGGTAACAAAACTTGTTCTCTTAATGATTTTGCTAAGTCAATAAAATTTTAACCAACTTCACAAACTTTTAAGCTTGCTCGTTTACCAACCTTCAAATACATAGATCAAGATCACTCTAATAACTATTATAAAATATTCGGAAATTTTACCTTTTAGTCCAAAGAAATAGGAAAAGAAGAGTAGAAGGTTCCTTTAAATCATCATTTTCTTGTCCTCTTTCTTGTTTTAAATATAGAAGAAAAAGAATACAAGATTTCACAAACCCTACCTAATCAAACTAGCCGATATAAAATTTCAAGATAGGCATCAACAATTTGTCTCTATTCCCATTTGCGAAAGATTTTTTAGAGGAATTACCACTCTAATGTAAAAATTCAGAAAAAAGACTTCCGAATGCAGCGAAATTGTGCCTTTTCGCTTCCCCATTGAGTGATTCTCCACTCTCATCCCAGCTAAAAGAATGCTCAAAGTCTCCTGCTGATAACTCATGAACAAACCAAAGCTGACAGTGATTAGTGGACTTCTCCAAGCTGGTCATAAATATCTTGATCATCCTTAGTTTTCTCAATTACCAGCAAATCAAAGGTGCTGTCAACTGCGAAATGGTGGTTGATTTTCAAAAGGAAGCTCCACTGGTGTTGCATTACCATAAAACTCTTCCAAATTGTAGAAAGCTCTTTGTGGGGGAAGGAAGATGTGTACAACAACATCACCTGTAACCAATAAACAATCACAAGGCCAACCAGGATCAGACAGTACTTAACAAGATTACCAAACCAAGCCTAATCCAGAACTAGTGAAGCAACTGTTTCCATTAATTAATTGACTGACACACGCATAGGCCAAGTCAACTCTTGAGCTGTGCATCTATATAGGCTTTTTGTATTCGGACACAATTTTTCGGTGATTGGCTAAACCGGCTGTGGTGGGATCAAAGAGGGTAGAATCTTCTCTAGGTATGCTGTATTTAGGCTTCTGATTATGCATCATGTTGGAGTACAATGTATTTAACAAGTTTTGTATTTGCAGGTGTATTTTTTATACATCTTGTTGAAGTGCAACAGCCAACTTCAAGGGATTTCTTCGGGGTAAATGCAGACAATTAAAGGGCTTTACTGTATTGATGTACTCCTGCTTTCTGCAGCAGGTTCTGTTCTTTGTTAATTTTCAAGTGGATATTTTATCCTTCAAGAAAATACAGTTCCTCCCTTTCTAAAAGTTTTCTTCTTTTCATCATAAAAGAAACTGGGTAGAAATTTAAAATATAGAACTTAAGAAACATGTTTTTTAGTAAAATAATACCCATCTGGGACAACTTGAGTGGCAGCACTACATGGCACCTGTTTAAAGGGAGGTTGGAATGCGATGGCATTGGCACGTAAAGCTTTATTCTTAACTGATAATTTTTTTTTTCTATTAGCAGGTTATGCTATTATAATTTAAAATCACTTACCGAAGTCCAACAAGGTCCATGAGTTCGGTTTTGTATCTCCTGTTGGAAATTTTCCATATTTCTTCTCAGCTTGATCTCTCATTCTAGACCTAAAATGCAATATCAACAAAAAATGAGATTCTCAAACGTTGCCTTCTCAATATAAAAATATCAATGACAAAGCCCTTACCCGATAGCATCGATCTGGGGACGAGAAAATGCTGTAACTATGATAAAAAATCGGGTCCAGTAAACAAGTGGCTTCACAAACAAGACCTTAATATCTGCTGCCTTAACCTCACTTGCAACCGTAGCCAATTCCACAGCAACTATAAATATGACACTTAACAATTAGATAGTACATGAGGCTCGGTATATTTCTCCCTCTTTTAAATAGTTTTGTATAAGCAGAAAGTAACTGAACTAGTTTTTCTAACAGTTGAACACACTTATATTAGTATTCAGGAAAAAAATAACATGATCTTACAGATGGATTCCATGGTACAGAGCAATTAAAAAAAAAGTAAAAAGCAATGCACCTAACTGAGAAGTCATATTTACAAATTAGGTCTTAGAAGAGAGGATTTTCTACTTAGAAACACACACAAAGAAAATTCACTCAAGTACTAAATAAAATTAAAATTGTCCCAGGAAAATTTCTTTGTATATGTTTAATGTTCTAAAACTATAGATTAACTGTGTTCACACATATGAAGTAATATTCTTACAAACAGAATCTACTTACTCATCAATTAAGTCAGAATGACATAGAACTGAGTGCATGGCCCAATCAAAGCATAACAGGAATATGGTGGAGAGGGGCCATGGAGGCATGCTAAGTAGCATGATTTGTTCACAAGCACACATGGAAACAATTACATTTATCAGTTAAACAACCATATCAATAAAAATCTTTCATCAACATATAGATATGTCAAACAATTCAAAATATCAAACAAGCTTAGTCCAGTAACAAAGTTGGAGCTTAGGTTGTTTATTTAAATGAGGCTCCAATCACCCACCAAAGGTGAAGGCAGATCAGGGTATTTATGGGTATCCACTTCCTTTTACAACCCCACGACAGCAGAATATTCTTAGTTTCTTCTGCATTAATTTATCCCACCTTTATTCTCAATTTATGTTACAAAACTGCCAGACAACTATACAAAACCTTGTTCTACCAGAAATTTATGTTTTACAGCTGCATATGTATCTATGTACATGGGGAACACACCCTAAAAAACTAGGCTATTAAGGGGAAAGAACCATGCATTTCAATACATCACCGAAGATCCATAATACCCAAGTTCCTATTATAGCACCACTCATAAGAGCTGACGTATCGCTGCTTTCATTCTACAGTACTTCATTCAACTCCATGTTGGTCAGAACCAACCGTAGGTAGCCCTTCATGAGACACCAACGACTAGCTTTGATACCAATTGATAGTACTAGAAAAAACTTGGAAACTCAACCTCAAAAGATAGCAATTAAGTGGGGAAGAACAAAACACTTAGATACTCGACCAAACATTCCATATTACTCAACGTGTGACTTAAGCACACCATAATAACCAAGTTTCTATCACTGCCTAACCTCCAAAAATTGTATATATATTTTTCAATCTCTAAGTAATATGCCTACCTATAAACTATACAAATCAACCTGCATACTTTTAATATTGTTATTCCTAAATTGCTTTACAAGATTCTTCTGTTATTTATCATCCTTCAGATAAACTGACAAACGAATCTTCTTAAAGAAACCTGATATAATCCAAAAGGTTGGAAAAGACAGATTGTAATGTAAACAAGGTGGAGATAAATTATTTGATAAAACTTCTTTTCAGCTTACATGACAGGCTTTCAGCATCATCATCAATCTCTGCGCTAGCAGGCTTTTTGTCTTTTCTACTAAATACCACTTTTCCATACTTATTAATTAAATCGTCATACATGTCATCTGTGTCTTCATTTACATCCTGCAAAGTACACAACTTTTGTTACTTAAGTGCCCTTAATGATGATCATCGACCGCAATTCACATGACTAGCTTTACAGAAGTATTTAAAATTTCATTAGAAAGGGAGTCAGTGGAAATTTGATGTTATAAATCCATTCAGCACACAAATAAATAAATTGTGTAAAACAGTCCTATAAAAGACACTGGATTCTATATTCTCAATTTTAGCAGTTAACATCCAAGTGAGTTCATAAGGTACACTGTTTTCAAAACTTGAATATATAGTGATGAATAGCATTGCTTCAAAGAATCAACACAACCAAAGCAAGAAAAGATTGATAACAACAGAATGAAATTCCTACATAATCCTCCTTAACACCATATTTGGATCACCAGTGATGAGGGGAATGGAAAAAGAAATGTGGTGAAGATGACAAGGTTCACTTGTTGTCACGAAGATAAAGGACATGGAGATTAGTCCTCTCTTTTTTCCTCAGAAAGCAGTTTTTTTTTTTTCCAACAAAATCAGGGTTAAATAGGGGTACTAAATTTATATAATTGAAAACTTCAAAGTAAGTAATTGCACGCCTAAGTCAACATTATATAAAGTTAAGCTTTCAAATTTTCAATACCTCAATCTTCCGAGAAGACAAAACTTAGTTGTTCCTTAGGTACCTATGATGTTTTCCAACCAAAATTGGAGTTTCACATCGCTAATTGTCATAATAAAGGTTGGTAATCAACATACTGTTAGTTAATAAGGTAAAGTTCCAATTCAAACAAGACAGAATACTTGTATCTAAGTCTTTTTCTCCCTTGGACCCAAAATTCAAACTCAACCCAGAAGATTTATAAAGTGCTGCTATGTTATCCAAACTGTAACTGCACTTTAAGCATGATATTATTATGCACATATTAAATTAACCAACAATTTAAAAAAAAAAAAGGGAAATTGCAAAGAATAATATTTATTGTACCGAGAAAAAGTTGTCTTCGGTTTCTTTACCGAGTGCGAAGCTCGAAACTGAGTTTCGCTTCTTGGATTTGAAACCATTGATGGTGTGTTGCTGTAAAGGAAGCTCCTTTATGCACGAACGGCTGAAAATCTTTCTGGGTCGGGAAGAACACTTGGTTTCGAGATTACCCAGTTCGCCGGAAAAAGCTACCATCACGACGGTGCCGGCACCGGCGAGAGACAGGACAGTGGAGGATGGTAGCATTTGTCGTGGCAAAAAGAGATATTTACGAAACAGATAGGGAAATGAACAGAGTAAGGGTGTCGCTGTATTAATGTTAACTTCGTTCATTTATCTATAACATTATATACAGATTTTTTTATACATTTTTTTAGTGTACATATTTACTTTTGTTACATATTTTATTTTTTATTTTTATTAAAATATAATAAATTTAATGAT